>Ga0307983_1000359_pt1 | contig 23744 bp, 18 predicted proteins | sample OrgLakmetagen991_FD_201845 | JGI IMG/M metagenome (GOLD analysis project Ga0307983, IMG submission 201845) | Saline water microbial communities from Organic Lake, Antarctica - #991 | ecosystem: Environmental > Aquatic > Non-marine Saline and Alkaline > Saline | place: Antarctica: Organic Lake...
ATTCCAGGGTTAGCAAACAACACCGCGAGGATCCTCCCCTGCACATCGCTTCGAAAGATAGGCATGAGGCTGGCCGGAAGTGTTTTCATAAACTGAAAGCTAACATACGTTTATTGAAAGTAAAAGACATTGCAGATCTCAAGCTTGACGCAGATGATCAGGGTTGGTCTGGCGTGATGTAAAAGTTGCTTGGTTCTAACTAAGAAGTTGAGGCACCCGGTTTGATCCTTGTAAGACCCATCGGCCCGAATCATTAAATATTGAGGGAAGCCCAGAGTTCATATTGCTATTAACATCCTCGAGCTATCCCTTCCAAGATGTCTCGTGAAACTGCATCGTGATCAAAAGTCTTCACAAATCGTGCGGTACCTTTACCGGGCGTAAATTTAGAGACACCGTCGCGCTCCCCACCCTTCTCAATCTCGACTGAACCCAAATCGCTGAGATCAAACAGTTCTGGCCTGAAAGCTGCAGATATCGCTATTGAGTCATGAGGAACACCCCATGTTGTTCCCCAATAATCCCACCAATCAAGAATCTCGGTCGCGAGTGTCTGGCCAGCACCACCTGCATTCGCAATTTGTTCGACCTGCGTATCCAGAAGTCTTAACTGCCGGGTAGCGTCGAGGCCTACAAGTGTCATATCAATGCCGCTGTCCATCACTATTGAGGCTGCTTCGGAATCACTGGAAAAATTGTGTTCGGGAGTCATCGCTGTGAAATTACCACCCATGATCACAAGTTGCTTGATTTTGGAAGCAATACTCGGCTCTCTCTCGAGAAGTGTCCCGATGTTTGTTAAAGGGGCAATGCAAAAAATCGTGACCCTTTCGTTCGACTCTCTAAGGGTTTCCGATAAAAAGTCGATCGCAGTCGAATCTTCAAATTGGATTTCACCCAGATCGGGCAGCGTCTTTCCCTCACGGCCTGAAAGCCAGACTTCCTTGCCAGACATTGGATTCCGTTCGCCGGCAAAGACTGGCACTCTTGCGGACATAAGAGCTAGGTAGTGTTTTGCAATTCGGGCTCGGAGCTCTGTTGGCCCGTATGCAGTTGTGACACCAATAAGGTCCTCACCGCTACCCAACAGCTGGACAAGGGCCATTGCATCGTCCACATCGCTACCGATATCTGTATCTAAGATGTATTTCATTTGTGTTCCTTACTTAATGCCTGAGGTGGACGACGATTGAATGAAGTACTTTTGGCCCACCAGAATGAGCGCAAGAGGGATTACTGAGAGCAGAACAGAGCCAGCAAAAACCAGCCCAAAGTCCACGGCATATTGCGATTTCATGTTGGCTAGCGCAATAGGCCCTAGAAGCGTTCGTTCGCCGGTTCCTATAAGCAGCGGCCAGATGTAGGCGTGCCATTGGAATAGGAACAGAATGAGCGAAGCCCCTACCAATGCGGGCTTCGATAGCGGCAAATAAATTCTAAAAAATACTCCAAACCAGTTCAAACCGTCAATCCTGGATGCCTCCACGAGCTCCTTGGGAATTCCAAGAAAAAATGTCCTAAGCAAGAAGATTGCCATGCCATTGGCAACCCCCGGAAGAATGAGGCCAGCTACCGTGTTTTGAAGTCCTAGCCCCTTGAACATAGAGACCAGCGGAATGGCAATTGCATCGAAGGGGATCAGCAATGAGAAAATTACCACTGAAAAAAGTAACTGCCGACCACGAAACTCCAAGGCCGCAAGTGCATAAGCCGCACCTGAACAGAGCGCTAGTCCGAAAACTAGGGTGAGAAGCGTCGTCCACAGGGAATTTAGAATCCCCTGCCCAAGAGAAGTGTCGGCTAAGGCTAAGTAATTGTCAAAGTTTGGATTGGCCGGAAAAAAAGTCTGCCAAGAAATTGGATCCAGCCAAGTAAAAGTTTCGGAACCGGGCCTCAGGGAATTCGAGAAGACCCATAAGAGAGGAAGCATAAATATCGACGCAAGCGAGACGGCCAAGAGGGTCTTGACCGCCTTGCCGAATCTCAAGCGTGCTTTCGTGGACTTCATTGCTGATTTCCTTTACGTAGAAGAAAGAACTGAAGACTCACTGCGGTTACCATCAATAGAATCAGGATGAACACTCCAGCATTTGCCCTCCCTATGTCGCCGAAAGAGTAGGCGCGTAAAAAGATGTCGTACATCAGAAGTGACGTTGAGCCAACCGGGCCGCCACGGGTAAGAATGAGCACTGGTGCGAACACAAGGAAGTTCGAAATCGTTGTTGCAACTAGCACGAAAGACAAAGGCCTGCCCAGCAGGGGCATTGTGACTGACACTGTTTGACGGATGTATCCAGCTCCATCAATTCTGGCTGCCTCGTAGATCTCGTCCGGTATGTCATTAAGGCCTGCAATTAGAAAAAGCATCCAATAGCCGACACCGATCCATGACAGCATCACAATAATCGCCATTAGCGCCTGTTCTTCATCAAGGATGAAGCCTTGAGTTGACAACCCCAGAGACTTCAGGATCCCATTTGCTAGACCGTCTGGTCGGTACACTGCACTCCACATGACGGCAGCAACAGCGGGAGGAACGGCTATTGGAAAAATAATGAGGCTTCTGAGCAGTCGGCTGAAAGGGAACGCCCGGACGAAAAGCAAAGCCAGAAGCAGCGCCGAAAAAACCTGAATGGGGTTCACCAGAAAAGCGAAAAGAATGGTGACAGCAATTGTGTTCTGAAAGTCGGGGTTCTCAAAAAGCGAAACATAGTTGTCTACGCCTACAAACGTCTTTTCTCCCGAAAATACGTTTGTTTTAAATAAGGACTCAATTAAGGCTTGGGCCGCTGGGAGAATCCTCATCACAACGAGCGCCAATACAGCAGGTGCCAAAAATACTAGTAGCGCCCAATAAAGTTCTTTTCGTTTCACAAACAGCTCTTTTCGCAGACTTGAAGACCGGGACCTCAGGCTAAAACTAGACCCGAGGTCCCGGATGGTAATTCAGGGTTACCTGAACAGCTCCCATGCGTCATCAATTGCGGCGGTTAGAACATCGATTCGAGACGTAATTTCTGCGCCATTGCGAATATCCTCCAGTGCTACCGACAACAGAGAGTCAAACTGCACGTATCCGACAGTGGTTGGACGGGTTCGAGCTGTGTTCTGAATCTCGTAGAGCATTATGTCCGAAACTCCAGCCGACCTAGGGTCTGACTCAAGGCCAGGCAGGTACTTCCCAGCAGCCTCTTCGTTTGCTGGAATAACCGTCAGCGCTTCGGTTGTCTTGAGGTTACCGACTGGATTAATTGTCGCGTATTTCAAGAACTCTGCTGCTGCTGTCTTGTTTTTAGATGCTGGGTTTAGTCCCCATGACCAAGAACCGGTTGGTGTCGCTACCTCGCCACCCTCAAAGTAAGGATGAGGAGCGACCCCCCAGTTCACATCGTTACCCCCAAAGATGCCGATGTCCCAAGGGCCGCCTATAAAGAAGGCGAGCTTCTTATCGCTAAACATTGGACCGGTGTCAAACCCACCCACTCCGGTTGGCTGGAGTCCGTTGGCAAAGGAATCTTGGTACCACTCAAGGGCTTTCGTCCAGCCAGCATTTGTCAAGTCAAGCGAGAGCATGTCTGAGCCGGTAATACCCGACCCACCACCAGCTGACTCTGCAATTGCTTGGAACTGATAATAGTTGACTACTTGTTCAAGAAGGTATCCGTACTGCGCGGATCCCGAATCAACGATTATTTTGCTCGCAGCATCGATTTCCTCCCAAGTCCAACGTGCGTCTGGACTGCTAGACGGGTACTGAACCCCAGCCGCATCCAGCATATCCTTGTTGTAAAACATCATTTGCGTTGAGTTCCAAACAGATAAGGCCCACATCTTTTCATCGTAGAAATTCACGTCATACATCGCCGAAGGCATCGCTGAAGAAGCTTCAGCGGCGAGATAGGAAATGTCCTCCAGGTATCCCTTAGCCGCATACTGTGCCAGCCAAGGCTGGTCGACTGTATAAATGTCGATCGCACTATCGCCGGACCCAATGCGTTGTTCGATCGTTGTGGCCAACTGGTCGAATGGGATCTGCTCATAGTTAATGGTGATGTTTGGGTACAGCTCAGTAAATCCGGCGATTACTGGCTCAAAAGTTTCCGGGGTCTCAGGACCCATGAAGGCCAACTCGATGGGCTGACTTGTTATATCCTCGCTTGCCGAGGGTTCAGCTGACTGACTTGGAGCGGTCGTCGACGCAGCACAACCGGTTAGCACCAGAGCAGATGCCAATCCAAGGCCGGCCAGCTGCAGCGGAGCCTTTAATAATTTTTTCACCACATTCTCCTTATTTCATTTTTATTGCATTGGTCAATGCAATCTAAACGTATCGTCTAAGCTTTTAGATTTGCATCAACTGGGCTAGAGTTATTGGAATGTTACGGTAAGTCTTTCAAAGGCGGCTTTGCTGCGGGTATGGAGCGATTGGATGGCAACCTCAAAAGATGTCGCCGACCTCGCCGGAACCTCCATCGCTACTGTCAGTTATGTATTTAATAATGGACCTAGACCGGTAAGTGAAAAATTGCGAAAGCGTGTCTTAGATGCTGCGGAGTCCCTGAGTTACTTACCCAACGTTTCCGCACGTGCGCTAATCACAGGCAAGACCGCAACGTTCGGACTGATAGTTCCGAGCATCCTTAACCCCTTTTTCGGTGAGCTGTCTTATGCAGTTGAGACTTTGGCGAAAGAAGTTGGCCACCTTTTGCTCATCGCGGATTCGTCAATGGACCCGGAACAAGAAAATAATCACCTTAGAGAATTTCTCCGTCGAGGTGTAGATGGTGTTTTGCTAGTTTCATGCTCCGAAGGAAGCTCAGATTTTGGCTTTTTGACAAGCAGGGGAATACCTGTAGTCGCCTTGCACCCCCTTACGAAATCTCCGGAAGTTCCAGCCGTTTACATGGATTACATCAACGGTGCTTACTCTCTTACAAAACACCTGCTGAATGTTCATAAAATACGCACGATATTGTTAGTACTAGGCTCGGGAGAAGTCGGATCTTTTGACCATAAGGCTGGGGTTCTGCAAGCGATTGGTGAGACGGGATTCGCGGTCCAAGAGTCAACCCTCGAGACAGAAGTATCACGCAAAGATGCATATTCGAAATCTCTTGCGCTCCTAAAGAATGCGCCCCTCCCCGAGGCAATTTACTGTGCGACAGACGAGCAGGCCTTTGGCGTTCTAGCCGCCCTGAACTCTCTGGGATTTTCAGTGCCGAGGGATGTGAAAGTTGTGGGATTTGATGGGACAATACATAGTGAATTCTCTATACCCCCGCTGACCAGCATGCGACAGCCATTAGAGGCTTTGGCTCGCCTGGCAATTGATGCCCTAATTCTGAAAAGTGGCGATTTGGGCAGTGAGGGTGTGCTCAAGGGGCAACTTGTCATTCGAGAAAGCTGTGGCTGCGAAAGTGGCCAGAAATAGTCTTCCCGTCGCCACGCGATCCCTACCCCACAGTCGACAAAACAGCCTAGAAAGCAGCTCAAGTAGCAGCATTTTAACCAATTGATTTGAGTGATGGAGGTTTGTTTGAGTCGCTCATGATGATTTCATCAACTCGATTTCGAAGAGGAATCGATTCAGATGCGCCCAAAGCTTGAACAGTAAGACCGGCCGCCACTGTCCCAAACTTGGCCGCCGAAACCGAATCTAAGCCTTCAGCCAATCCCGCAATCAGGTATCCGCAAAAAGTGTCTCCCGCAGCCGTGGCATCAATCGACGAGACCTTCATGGCATCAACATGACCAAGAAGTTCGCCTCTCTCAAAAACTGACACGCCCTCCGACCCCTTAGTTAGGTATACATTTTCTACCCTCTGAGAAAGAGCCTTGCCAGCGGCGATGAGATCCGTGCCGCCTGCAATCTCAAGAGCTTCATCTGCATTCAGGGTCAGGATGTCGACGTGCTCAAGAAGCTGGGAGTCAAACTCTGATGATGGTGCCGGGGTCATTACTACCCGGAAACCCGCACTCCTCGCTTGCCTGGCCAAAGACAAATTGTTCTCGCTCCCTATTTCAAGCTGCAAAATCAGAAATCCGGCCCTTTTTGGACAATGAAATTCTCTTATTTTTGCGCTGTGGTTAGCTCCGGGGATCACCACGATTTGGTTTTCTCCAACTGAGTCCACAAGTATGTAGGCCTTGCCGGTTGGAAGCAACGGATCCTGGATGGCCGAGTGCTTCATGCCTTGCTTTCTCATGAATCCAATCAAGAAGCTACCCTCCTCATCATCGCCATGGGCGAACTGAAAAGTCACTTCCGCTCCTGCTCGATGGGCACCTACAGCCTGATTCAGCCCTTTCCCCCCAGGAAATCGGGCTGAGCTCGAACCGAAGACTGTTTCGCCCGGTTTAGGCAGTGTCGACATGAAAACCGAGTAGTCAACGTTGGCACTTCCCACGACAATGATTGGCACTTGATTCTCCATCTTGGAACACTCCTATCCGACAGCCGATCATGTTGGCTAACCCTTGGGTACTGTTATCCACTGGTCTAATGCGTACCCTATGAACAGAGCAAGTGCTGTTGACTCGCCCTGTGTCGCCTATAGAACAAGACTCGTATCTAATCTCTCAATGGTGTTTGCTTTAGATGGAGTCTGGCGCATCGGCTCATTAAGGCTCCGAGGACTGCTCCGTGTCATTTCATCACTGGTGCAGCACTTTTTATAGTTCATCTAACTCTTAGCCAACCAGTTGATTGAATTCACCCAAATCTCCCGAAAACCGCTCCAGCCAGTAAAGCTTGGGGGCGCCCAGTGGTGTCCGATGTCACTGGCGTAGGCCACAACTCGGCCTTCGCCATATTTACCCACCACAAGGAAAGGGTGGTCGTTGATTTGAATCAAAACCTCGGCCTCCGATTTCGCCGTAAACCGCTGATAGCCAAGAAGCTCAGGGGATTCGGTATCCACTTTCTCTGTGATTTGATGAGACTTAACCACGCGAAGCTTCGACCCTTGAGGAGTCTCTTCGCGGTCGTCACCGATCTCCATTTCAACCGGTAGCATCTGAGCCAGTGGAGTGTTGCGGTAGTTCGCTTTCGCGTCAATCCCTTGAAAGGAAAGATAACCACCGATCATGGCAAACCCGCCGCCCTTTTCCACCCAATCCTTGATGACCGAAAGTCGATTTGGATTGCTTTCCCCTTTTATAAAAGTCGATCCAGGAAGCAGCAGTGTGTTTGCACCGATATCTGAAAGCAGAATGACATCGAAAGGGCTCAACTCCTCCACGGTGTATGGAAACTGACTTGAGGCTACATGGCTTGGCATGTAGGTCACATCGAAGTCAGCTGACTCTAATATCTGTATTAGAGCATCGCCACCTTCCGAATACTCACTTGTGATAAACGAGTCGAACCCCTTGGTGTGAATTGAAGTTGTGGACCAAGACTCTCCAACTAGTAATACTTTTGTCATACTGATTCCTTAGTCTCTAGATCTCTATGCAGCCTTTGGATTGCAAAGTTCGGCGATTGTTAGTGCGAAGACCTTGATCGCGTTTTTGAAGTCTTCCTCTTCGATATGCTCGTCAGCCTGGTGGGCAATCCCCATATGCCCTGGACCGAAATTAATTGTCGGGCTACCAGAGTCGATCATCAAACCCATATCGGTGTGCGACATGCAGCCCTCCAATACGCTCTTCAGTCCTACCGCTTTGGCAGCCGCCAAGGTTGTTGTGACAATTGGATCAGTGTCGGGAGTTTCCCCACAGTCCGCATCAACTAGCCAATTTACCGTTGGGGGATTATTGTCGAACCAATCGTCGCCAGTGATGAAGCTACTGAAGAACTCTTCGAGTTCCTGCTTGACGTTGCTTCCCAAACCATTTGAATCCTTTTGGATCGGAAGGTATTGGGCATTGAAGGTTATTTTGCAGGACGATGCGTAAGTGGTTGGAAATTCACCGGCGTCTAGTTGAGCGACACGAATCTGGCAGGGAATGGGCAAATATTTATGATTCTTAATGTCGCTATCCGCCCACTCGAGATTCTTCTTTTCAATTGCATTTAGCAGTTTTTTTCCATAATCAATAGCGTCCACTGCGCCACCATCTTGCCAACTCATTCTTTCGAGCTCAATGTGTCCAGCGCGTCCATGCAGGATAACTTCTCCCCAAAGAATGCCCCTGCAAAGAGGTGCAATGTTCAGATTCGTAGATTCCGGAACGATGGTCCCCGCCTTAGCGATGTAGCCCCTGTCCACCAAAGATAGAGTTCCCATGCCACCGGCTTCTTCATCGGCAACAGATGCAAACAGAAGGTCGGCCTCCATGGGTATTTCTAGTTTTTGAAGAATTTGGAAGCCGGCAATAGCTGCTGCCATTCCACCCTTCATGTCGATGGTTCCGCGACCGTAGATCTTTCCGTCGATGCGCTCTGCTCCGAACGGGTCTTTTGTCCACTTACTCCCCACGCTGACGACGTCGCAATGGCCTTGAATCATAAGCACCGGCTTGGTCTCATCGGACCCCTTGAACCTCGCTACCAGGTTTGGCCTGCCGGTAAAGTCGCGGCCTGGGTAAAAACCAGGTCCATCTTTTCTGTGCTCTAAGTCCTTGGCGCTGGGTTCCCACATGTCTATTGCATCTGCGCCCATGTCGACAAAGATCTTCTCGAACTCCTCCTGGACAGCTTGTTCTCCATAGTTGGACGGCTCATCCTTGAACCAAGGATTTACACTTGGAATTCGGATTATTCGCTGCAGAAGGCCGACGTGCTCTTCAAAGGAGTCGTCGATTTCCTTCATTATTCTGGCTTCAGTTTCCTTGTCCATTTTTCCTCATCTCCTCTTGCTTTGCCCTAAGTGGCTATAGCTTTTGATTGGTCTTTTGATCGAATAAGAATTGAAACGATAATGATTACTCCTAACAGCCCGATTTGTATCGTGCTGTTAACGCCGGCGAGCTGTAGGCCTGAATTCAAAATCGCAACTAAAACCAGTGCCAAGAAAGTGCCTGATACCTTGCCGATTCCACCGTTGATGGCAACTCCGCCAAGGACCGCAATGGCAATGGACGGAAGCAGAAATTCACTACCTGCGGTGGATCTTGCGTTCAGCAACCAGGATGCGGTGACAATGGCCCCCAGAGACGCCACCACCGAGGAAAACACATAAAGCAAGATTTTAGTTCGAACGACGTTGATGCCCGAAAGCTTGGCCGCTTCGGCACTGGAACCAATCACATAAACATTTCGACCAAACACTGTTTTATTCATCAAGAACGAGCCAAATAGGTAAACAGGAAAAAGAACCAGCAGCACCATGGCAGGTATCCCCAAGATTGAACCCTGACCCAAGAAGGCAAACCCCGCCTCGTCAAATCCGTTGATGTCCCGACCACCTGAAATGACCAATGCCAAGGAGGCATATAAATATAGGGTCGATAACGTAACAATCAGCGGAGGTAAATTCAACAGCGTGATGAACAAGCCGTTAATAAGCCCGAGCAACGCGCCACAAACCATAGTCACAATTGCAGCGAGCCATGGGTTCAAATCCATGACGACCGCCAAGGTTCCAAAGATCACGGAGCAAAGTGACAGCACGCTCCCCACAGACAGGTCAGCGCCACCATTTCCGGCCAGAATCACGGGAGTCTGACTCAGAGCCAATAGCCCGACAACCGTTGTGTACATAAGCAAGGACAACAGATTGCTCTGTGTCAAGAAAAAAGGAGAAATCAGACTCATTACTACCGTGGTGAGAATTATAACCACAATTAGCACCAATCTTCGGTCCTTGGACATTGATCTCATATTCCCGACCTCTTGCGCTCCAGGATAACTACTGCGCCTTTTAGAGACACAGCCAGCAAAATTATTGAACCGATAACCACGCCGTTCCAAATCGAAGGAACTCCAGCCAGAACGCTTCCATTATTTAGAATCATTATGAACGCGACCCCACCAAGCGTCCTTAAAATCGAGCCTTCCCCTCCAAGAATCGAGGTGCCGCCAACAACTACTGACGCGATAGCCAAGAAGGTTATCTCGTTGCCACTATATGCCTGCACTACCCCAACCCTTCCCAGATATGTCACTGCCGCCAGGCCTATCAAACCGCCCAGGGTTGCGTAAACGATGAATCTGGTCCTCCGAATTTTAAGGCCGATTAAATTGGCGGCCTCGGGGTTTGAGCCGATGGCAAAAATGCTCCTGCCAAAGCTGGTTTTTGTTAAAACAACATGCAAAGCTAAGTAAATAAGCAGAACTAACCAAATCAGCGTTGGGACGCCAAGCCATCTACCGCTCCCTGACAAAAACGGCGTAACGGGCTCAGCAAAAACGTCCCGGCTATTCCAAAGAAGAAAGAGCAAGGTTTGGTAAATCGCTGCAGTGCCAATGGTCGCAACGATCGACGGTATCCCGAAAAACACAGTCAAGGACCCATTGAAAAGCCCTATCGTTGCACCAATGACGATGGCCGCAACCAAGATCAAATAGGGGTTTAGATTTAAGCCACTGAGGGTTCCGACGAACCAGGCTGTCAACCCAACAGCAAAACCGGTTGAAACATCAATGCCCCCCATCAGAAGAATCAATGTCAAACCGGCTGCAACAAGAGCCAGATCCACGGAATTTACAGCGACGTTTGTCAGGTTTGCTGCTGTGAGAAAAACAGGCGACAAGGTTGCGAACAAGATGAGGGAGAAAACTAATAGAACTGGAAGCATGAAGACTTGAATGTTCTTCAGGAGTGCAAGGGTCCTCTCATCAGTTTTCAGGCTTGAGGGCTTCATGCGGAAAGCGCCGTCGCTGAGGACAGAATGTCTTTTTCATTAATGGCGCTATTTGAATAAGATGCGATGATTTCACCTTTTCTTAGAACGTGCACCACATCGGATAGCCTTACCAGCTCTGGAAGTTCGCTTGTGATCAGCAATACCGCATTTCCATTTCGCGCGACCTCAATGATTGCGTCATGTATTTCCGACTTTGTCTTAACGTCAATCCCCCGGGTCGGTTCGTCGAGGATGAAGAGCTCGGCATTTGAGATCAACAATCTTGCAAGGAGTACCTTTTGTTGATTTCCTCCTGATAGCGAAGTAATTAGGTTATTAACGTCTTGAGTCTTTATTGCGTGACGACTCACCGCCTGATTACTTGCTTCTATTTCGGCTGGTTTTTTTATGATTCCAAAGGACTGCAACCTAGCAATAATAGAAATTGTGATGTTCTCACGTATCGAAAGAAACTTAAATATTCCTTGAGTTTTTCTGTCCTCGGTCAGATATGCCAGCCCGGCTTCCATTGATCGCCTGGCGGACCGAGGGACAAATGGCTTGCCTTTGAAATTTATCGAGCCCGACTGAAGCGGTAGCTCACCAAAAATCGCTTTTGCAACCTCAGTTCTACCTGATCCTATTAAGCCGTAAAAACCGACAATCTGGCCCGAACCCACTGTGAAAGAGACATCGTTGAATTTGCCCTGTGCGGTGAGATTGGAGACAGTCAGCATTTCTGACCCATTAGAGTCCAGCTTACTTTCTTGGGCCATAGCCGGAGGCATAGCCCGTGAGCTGGTCATCGACGTCTCTGTGCCCATCATCTTTAAAATTCGAGCCTTATCGGGCTCCTGAAGTTCTCCGGAAATTTCGCCATCTCGCATGACAATAAACCGATCAGCAACTCGGTCTAATTCGTCGAAACGATGAGTGATGTAGCAAATAGAAGTTCCGGAAATTGCCAGGTTGTCGACAATGGCGAACAATCTAGAGGCTTCGGTATCGGTAAGAATTGTTGTGGGTTCGTCCAGGATTAGTAGCTTCACGTTCTGATCCACAGATCGAGCAATCAATATCAGCTGCTGCTCCGCGAGAGACAGAGAGCTCATATTCTTTTTCAAAATTTTAGGCTCCAAGGAGACCTGACTAATTAGTTCGGAGGCTTGCTTGGTCAACTCTTTTAAACTGAGCAACCCCTTTCTCGCCTGCATCGCTTGCCCCATTAGAAGATTTTCAAGAACGCTCAGGTGCGGAAAGAAAAAAGGCTCTTGGTAGATAGTGGAGACGCCTTTAACAATTGCCTCATTAGGCGTTTTTGGGGCATATGAGCTGCCATTCAATTCCATGGTGCCGTTGTCCGGTTGAACAGCGCCGGAGAAGACTTTCATGAGAGTTGACTTTCCGGCTCCGTTGGCCCCAAGGATGGCTATTTTTTCCCCTTGGGTGATTGAAATACTGACATCGCGCAGCGCATGCGTGGGTCCGTAGCTTTTGCTGAGCTTCCGCGATGTCAGTATTTCGTTCATTTTGACTTTTCTTTCAGGTACGAATTGCAATTATTGAATAGGTCGCGCTTCTTCTAGAAGTCGAAGTCCTTGTAATTGGCTTTTGTGAATATGGTTGGCTCGCCAAGAAGCAGGATTTTGGTCGTTGAGTCGTAAGTCACTGGAGCATCGAGCCCTGGAATAGTGTTGACGGCTGCAAATTCATTTCCCATCGCCATTTGGTAAAGAGCCCAAACGGTTAGGTATCCGAGTGCTTCAACGTCCCATAGCACTGTAGATGTCATGGCACCAGACTCCAAGAATGGACCGGCTGTGTTTGGCGAGCCAAAACCTGTCACCGAGACTTTGCCAATTTTTCCAGCGTTCTCCACTGCCTGAGACACCCCAGGAACTGCAGTGGATGGCACAGCGATGATCCCCTTGAGGTCAGGGAACTTGGTCATCAAATTTTGAGCCTCTTGCAACGCCAAGGCCGTGTCAGTTGCGTAACGAATATCGCCAACAAGTGTCATGTTTGGGTAAGTGCTGGCAGCTCTCTTGAGAGCTGCTTCGACCCAAGCATTTCCTGTTGCCCAGTCTGCGCCGCCCGAGACAATTCCGAACTCACCTTCGCTTCCCATCGCAGTTGCAAGAGCGTCCGTAACTGTCGCTCCTAGGCCCTCGTCGCTTGCCTGTGCTACGAAAACCTCTCGAGTCGTGCTCGGTGCGTCGGCATCGGAGGTTGCAACGTAAATACCGGCGGCCTGAGCCTTACTCATCGAATTGGCTATAGATGTTGGGTCTAGAGGTGACACCGCAATTGCAGAGTACCCTTGAGCTACAAGGTTGTCGAAAATCCTGACCTGTTCGGTTGAATCAGCCTTAGCTGGCCCAGTGTGGGTGTAAGTGATTCCAAGGTCCTTGGCTGCTCGCTCTCCACCAGTTTTCATTCCCGCAAAATAAGGGATTCCTTCAATTTGAGATACAAAAGCAACTTTTATCTCTTCTGCTGCCGGTTCGGTGCTCCCCCCCGTTGATTCCTCCGAAGTGGTCGCCCCGGAGCAAGCACTAAGAAACAACACACCAACTGCAGCAATGGCAATTAGGCTTTTGCGGTTATTTTTTTTCAATATTGATCGCATCGTCTTCCTTCTCTCTTGTTAAATGAAATCGATTACATGGAGTATCACATCACTGGAAAGCTAAGGTCAAGTTATTGATGTTAACGTTTTGTTAACGCTTACTTCAAAGGAAGAGAAATTGGAGACCAAAGTGCAGCGTCCTAGGATTATAGATTTAGCGCAGCTGCTGGGTTTGTCCTCAGCCACGGTTTCCCGCGCCCTAAGAGACATGCCCAATGTGACTCCATCTACCAAAAAGTTAGTAGCTAATAAAGCAAAAGAAATTGGGTATCAAACCAACCACGTGGCCCGCGCTCTCAGAAATCAGAGGACCTCCAACATAGCCATAATTGTGCCTAGTATTTCGAACCCATTTTTCCAGATGCTCATCGAACGCGTCGAGCACTACGCAAGCAAGCAGGGCCTTAATCTTTTTCTCTGTGACTCTAGGAACGACCCGAAAATAGAAATTATCAAGATAAGAGAGGTCCTAAAAAGCAACGTGGCTGGCATTCTCATCAGCCCTTGCAATTCGATAGAAAACGTTGACGCGATAAGAGAGCTTGCGGAACTCGGACGACTTGTTCAGATAGACCGGAGGGTTGACGTTGATGGGATCGCTTGGGTAGGCCTAGATGACAATCACGCTATGCAGACCATAGTTCAACATCTAGCAGACAAAGGGGTTAAAACCGCGGCGTTTGTAACATCAACCCTTGGCAGTTCATCGGCACGCCTGCGACAAAAGTACGTCTTGGCACACTCAAAAAGTCAAGGAATCACAATAAGCAAGAGCTCGTTACTGGATGGCGATTTCTCGATTGAATGGGGAATCGAAGCGGCGCGGATCATTAGTACGTCGGACACTTTGCCCGACGCAATTATTTGCTCTAGCGATGTAATCGCGCTGGGATTGATTTCAGAGCTAGTAAAAAGAAATATAAGAGTTCCGCAGGATGTCTTAGTGACCGGGTTAGATAATATCTCTTTCACGTCTTTGTTTTCTCCGACTTTGACGACTTTCGCCCAGCCTTTGGGGGAAATCGCCGAAGCCGCCTTGGATTTCCTAAATGAGCACAAATTGAATCGTAAAAGTAAAATAGCAATCAAAGGCCACCTGGTCGCTAGAGAAAGCACCGGTGAGATAGCTACTTAACAAATGGCAACCATAAATTAATCTCTGGTGCCACGCTGACGAGATGTTTTGGGGCACCGCCTCGTTATTTGCTTGTGGGCAAAAGAGCCAAGAAATATAATTTCCGTTTTGAATACTTGCCAAGGGCAAGATGGTCGCTGGCAAAGTTGCTGTCGGTTTTTTTGGGAAATCCCTTTAAGAACAGACGTCCCTTCCCTAGGGCCAGATGGTATTAGCCAACTACTCCCATGCAAATACTTCGAATGCGGTCAATCCCGCCCCTCATGGCTTTCCATGTCTCGGCGCATAGGTAACTTATCGAGTGACCTCAAGGTTTGTTTCTAGTGGAGGCAATTAGATTGCAGGGCACGTGCTCGGGGTTTCGCTAATTATTACGCACCATACGGCGAAGATAAAGAGCAGGGACAATTATGAAGGCGGCAGAAAGATCCGCAGCGCGGCAGCTAAGACAGCACACGGAGATCTAGGTACTCTGCCGGAACAGCCGCACGCCAAACCCTGGAGCGTCCTAGTCCAAGATGCACCCAGTCCCTCGACAGCAAAAGCCACAGCTTCCGGATGCCAATTGCTCATCCAGTGGACTCCGACGTCACAAATTGTTTACTGCTCCCCGGATTTCTCGAAAAGCATCTTTGCAGTTGGGCCCTAACCGCCATCCAATTGACTTGATTTGGAATTCGAGGTGTGCTTCCTTGCATCAAAGGTGAGAAAACTTCACGGAGTCGGTCATTTCTTTGTCCTCAAGTATCCAGCAGGCACAGCACATAACTACATCTAGTCACCGTGAGCGCCTGTCCACCACGACCACTTCCGTTCGCGTTCTTTAGCAAGGTGTTGAAAGTATTAGATCGTGGCGAGCAACCAATCAGCTAATGCTACAGAAACGATCAAAGAAAGTCTGAAGCCTTGTCAAAACGCGGAGCTTCTGCTCCCCGTGTTCGTTGGATGCCGAGAACATGCTCTTTGGCGGGAGCATCCGGCTCAAAGCTGGGCCTGCTATCTGTAGCTCACCATCCCTAAAAGCTTGCTCCATAAACAGGTGGGCGGATGGAACATCAAGTCTTTCTTCCTCGATTATTTCCTCTAACTCCATCTTTTTCTGGTCTGACATGAATTCGCGCCAACTGGACTGGATGTCAGGCCCAACATTTACCTGGGAAATGAACCGGTCTATGAGGTCCTTCTTGCTCCTGAGCGTCAAGCTGGAGCTAACGGCACGATCGATCGATGCTAGTAACTCCTTATCTTGAGGCCCATCCCCGTTTGATCCCTTGAGCTTTTGGACCAAAAGCAAGATGTAGTCCACGTTGATCTCTACTTGCCTTATCAATTCAATTTCGAACAGAACATCCTGCAAAATCGATTCCTTTTCGTACTTTTTACGTGTTGAGTAAATTTCTAAGTAGGTGCTTTGGTAGTCCTGCAGGTCTCGGTCGCTGGCTATTTGCTTACCCTCAAAATCGTCGAAGGACAGCAGAATATTCTTGAGCCTCAACATTCGGTTATATAGTTCTATAAAAGCCTTCTGGCTCTCTTCCCCGATTGGCAAGACTCCCGGTTCGAATTCTCGAGTTAGCTCCAAGATGGTAGCCTCATACTCTTGGTAATACTCGGCAAAAGGCTTCAGGAGGACAATTCCTCCAGCCTCTTTATTGCCAAATAGCGAGATGGCATCCTGGGTCGCTTTTTCTAGGTCCCTAAAACAGACAATGTTTCCGTAGGTCTTCACGGAGTTGAGAATTCGGTTGGTTCTAGAAAAGGCCTGCAGAAGACCATGCTGACGAAGGTTCTTATCAACCCAGAGTGTGTTCAAGGTTGTTGCATCGAACCCGGTCAAGAACATGTTCACCACAATCACCATGTCTAGTTCTCTGTTTTTGAGTTTCTTGGCAAGGTCTTTGTAGTAGCTCTGGAAGTTATCAGAGCTGGTGTCCCAATTAGTCGAAAAGGTTTTGTTGTAATCCTTTATGGCTGAGCCCAAAAAGTCCCGGGAAGACTTATCTAGCGAGTCTGCCTCAAACCCCTCTTCGGCAAGAAGGCCATCTGGATCTTCCTCATTTGGTGCATAGCTAAAGATGATTGCGATTTTTAGTCTTTGGCTTTCAGGAAGATCGGCTTGAAGCTCCTTAAACGCCAGATAGTAGCGCTTGGCTGCTTCAATTGAAGCTGTTGCAAACAGCGAATTGAAGCCCGATACCCTCTTGTCTTGAAGTTTATAAACTTCGTTTCGCCGGGTCTTTTGATCAAAGTGTTCAAGTATGTAGCCGGCCACCTTTTTGATTCGCTCCGGTGCAAGCAGAGCTTTTTCAGTATCTATCGCAGTGACTTGCTTGTCTTGAATGCCCTCCGGCAGCTTCACCGTGTTTACATAGTCAACCCGGAACGGAAGTACGTTCTTATCGGTAATGGCATCCACGATTGTGTAACTGTGGAGCTTTTGACCAAATGCCTGTTCGGTGGTCTTGAGCTGAACATTTCCACCTGAAGAAGAATTGGCTGCAAAAATTGGGGTTCCGGTAAATCCAAACAGGTTGTAGTTGGCAAATGCTTTGCGAATGGATGAATGCATGTCACCGAATTGAGAACGGTGGCACTCATCAAAAATCAAAACAACGCGCTTTTTCTGAACCTCATGCTTAGGGTGCTTCAAAACAAAATTAGAGAGCTTTTGAATCGTGGTGATAACAATGCGAGAGTTGGGATGATCAAGCTGTTTTTTTAGCTCAGCGGTTGATGCATTTGAATTAGCCGAGCCTTTTTCAAAGCGGTCGTACTCTTTCATTGTCTGATAATCAAGGTCTTTGCGGTCCACCACAAATAAGACCTTGTCGATACTCTGCATCTTGCTCACTAGCTGAGCTGCCTTAAAGCTAGTGAGAGTCTTACCAGAGCCGGTGGTGTGCCAAATGTATCCGCCCGCCGCGACGCTCCCCAGGGTCTTTTGATTCTCTGAGGTTATTACTCGCTGCAAGATCCGCTCGGTTGCAACTATTTGGTAGGGCCTCATTACCAGGAGGTTCTGATCAACCGTGAACACGCAATAGCGCGTGAGGATGTTCAGCAAAGAGTGCTTTGCAAAGAAGGTCTTGCCGAATGCCATCAGGTCTGAGATTCTCTTGTTATCAGCATCAGCCCACCAGCTCGTGAACTCGAAGCTGTTGGAAGTTGGCTTTGCTTGCTTCGAACCATTTACATCCAGCACATGCTGGTTTCTAACAGTGTTGCTGTAGTACTTGGTGAAGGTGCCATTACTAATCACAAACAACTGCACATACTGAAATAGGCCTGATCCTGCCCAAAAGCTATCTCGCTGATAGCGGTTGATCTGATTAAAAGCCTCTCTGATGTCCACACCACGGCGCTTGAGCTCAATGTGAACCAAAGGCAAACCATTTACCAAAACAGTCACGTCGTATCTATTGGCGTGATTCCCCTCGGCTTCATATTGGTTTGTCACCTGAAGACTGTTGTTATGAACGTTGCGCTTATCAATCAGGTAAATGTTTTTACTCTCACCGTTATCGCGCTTTAGGACCCGAATGTAATCCTCTTGGATTCGTTTGGTCTTTTCTAGAATCCCATCGCTCTCGCTGGAGATGCTTTCTCTAAAAAACCGCTCCCATTCCAGATCAGAGAAAGTGACCTTGTTCAACGCCTCCAACTGCACCCTAAGGTTCCCGATCAGATCCTTTTCAGATTTCAAGACAAGAAAGCAGTAAGCCTGCTCCTTCAAAAGCTCTATAAATGCCGTCTCAAGCTGGGCTTCTGATTCATAACTAGATGAGCTCCGTGCCCCTTGCTGATACTCAGCAACCACGGTGCTCTCGTTGGTTAAGGCTATTGGCTCAAATCTCTGAACGCTCATGCCACATCAAGCTCCTTGAACGTGAGCAGTTTGTCCCTGTAGTACTCGTATTGCTGGCGGCGGGCTGCAATTTCGGCGGGGAGGCTGTTAACCGACCCTTCAAGAAGGACCTGAAGGGATGAAAGACCTTTGGATATTTGCTTTTGGCGGGATAGTGAGTGAATTGGTATTTTGATCTTTGCAATGGCTGTACTACTAATGTCTTTTACCTTGACCCCCTTCGCAAGCATGTTCTTTTGGGCTTGAAAACTTGATGACTGGAAGAAAAAGGAAATGTAAGCGGGATCGAAATGATGCTTATAAACCAAGATGTGGCCGCCAAGCGAAATGGGGGAGTCCCCCAGCCACGCAGTCGCTTTTGCGACACCTGCAAGGTCTTCAGCCGTATCTGCTATGACCAGATCTCCGGGATTCGCCCTGGGAAGTTTCGAGCCGAGCTCGAAGGGAATATGCGCTGGAGGAGTGTGGGTCAAAGTCCCAAGACGAGTGTGAATCTGACCGTAGTGAATGCAGGGCTCGCCAGATTCAGAGAAGTCCGATTTTTGGAAATTTCCACCCTTAAGAAAACTTCCCATTTCCCCCAGTGAAGAGAACTGCTGCTCCGAATCAACAGTCTCGAACATCAAGTCACAGAAGTACCTGAACTGCCTCTGTCTGGCACTTAACTCAGCTTCTAGCTCAGCCTCTAGCTGCGTGAACTTATCAAGAATCGAGACTATTTCACGCTGTACTTCGAGTGGGGGAACAGGGACTTCGAAATCGACCAAGGTTTTTAGAACTATGTAGGTCATAGCAGCCACATTTTTATTGGCATTGAGGTAAAAATTTAGGGTATCGCTAAGCGCAAAGTACAGATACCTGACTTCTACATCTTGGCGAAAATGTGTCAATACATAAGTGCGCTGATACGCGTCAAATTTGCCACTGTACTGCTTGACATTGCCAATGTTTGCATTGCCTGCAATAAGGAGTGCGTCACAATCCCATCTGTATGTTTCTATACGACCCGTCTTCTTTGCTGTGGTGAAAAAATGAAATTGCCCGTAGTCACTTCCTTCATTAGCATCGCGTTTACCGGTTTCAACTTTGCATAGCTGACCAACGGAATAGCGGGCCACCCCCGCAGGACATAACTCCGCAATCAGCTCATCAATCTTGGACATCAGCTCACCTCAAGGTCAGCAACAATGGCATCAATCTGGGTTCGAAGTTCTGACTGCCTGGCGACGATCTGCGCGATCTCGGCGTTCAACGCCCTGATATCTATCACTTCACGAGTGTCCTGGGCTTTTACGTAGGAAGTGACAGAAAGGCTGTAATCGTTTTCTTGAATCTCATTGTGGTCGACAAGTCTTGAAAGATATTCAAGATCTTGTCTTGTTTCGAAGTTTTCCAATATCTTTAGACGGTCTTCTGCGCGAAGCTTGTTCTTGTTACCTTGCCTGGCAAACTCTCGCTCGGCATTTATAAACAGCACCTTGTTATCAGTCTTTGACTTCTTGAGCACCAAGATGCAGGTTTGGATGCCAGTGCCAAAGAAAAGATCTGGTGGAAGCAAAATAACAGTGTCCACGAAGTTGTTGTCAACCAGGTATTGCCTGATCTTCTTTTCTGCTCCCCCTCGATACATAACCCCTGGGAACTCGACAATGGCTGCGGTGCCATTGACTGCCAGCCAGCTCAAGATATGCATGGTGAAGGCAAGATCCGCTTTGCTCTTGGGTGCAAGGACTCCAGCAGGTGCAAAGCGATCGTCGTTGATCATGAGTGGGTTGGCGTCGCCATCCCACTTGATCGAATAAGGAGGGTTGGAGACGATTGCCTCGAAAGGTTGGTCGTCCCAGTGAACTGGGTCTGTGAGGGTGTCACCGTGAGCAATGTCGAACTTCTCGTAGTTAATGTCGTGCAAAAACATGTTGATGCGGCAGAGGTTGTAGGTAGTGATGTTGATCTCTTGGCCGAAAAAGCCCTGGCGAACATTCTCTTTGCCAAGTACTTTGGCGAACTGCAGCAGCAATGAACCAGATCCGCATGCAGGATCGTAGACCTTGTTTACTTCTGTCTTTCCAGAAACTGTGATGCGAGCCAACAGTTCTGATACCTCTTGAGGCGTGTAGTACTCGCCCCCAGATTTTCCTGCGCTTGAGGCGTACATTGCCATTAGGTATTCATAAGCATCACCAAATGCATCAATGCTGTTGTCTGCAAAGTTACCGAGGGCCAGATCCCCAATTGCTTCGAGGAGTTTTACCAAGTTCTCGTTGCGCTTGACGACTGTGCCGCCAAGTTTGTTGGAGTTCACGTCTAGATCATCAAATAGGCCCTTTAGGTCATATTCGCTGGGGCTTCCAACTGCTGAGCCTTCGATGTTCCGAAAAATACGAGCCATAGTCTCGTTGAGGTTGCCATCACCTCTGGACTGCTTGCGAACGTTGAAGAACAGTTCACTGGGCAAGATGAAGAAACCTTTTTCTTGGACGGTTTCCGCCCTGCCGAACTCAGCTTCGGAGTCTTTTAGACCCGCGTAGTCGAAGTCTTTTACTCCGGCTCTGCTCTGGTGGTCGTTTAGGTATTGAGTGAGATTCTCTGAGATAAACCGATAAAACAACATTCCAAGGACGTAGGTCTTGAAGTCCCACCCGTCAACACTTCCGCGAAGATCATTTGCAATCTTCCAGATGGTTTTGTGTAGCTCATTGCGCTGAGTCTCGGATGACATAGCCCCCTGCTTCCTCTAACTCGTCAAGACTAAGCGGTCCCACTCTCTTTTTCGCCGATGAAGACGGTGGTTCGAGGCCCGCGCACTGGCCTGAATGGCCGAGTGCTCGTAACAATACGGGTTCGCTAGCTCGTTGCCAGCGACTTCCAAGCCGAGTCCGTTGTTCCTGAACTCTTCTTCTAGCTCGATGCTCTCAGGCATTCTTTTTAATGAACCTGTGATAGCTGCTGTCAAAACGTTACGAGGACGCTCATCGCTAGGCTTGAATACAAAGATTTTCCAATCAAGGGGGCACATGTTTACAATTCCTGAACCGGAGACCATGGCTGAAATTAATGAGGCGCTCGAAGCAAATTTAGGGGCTCTCGGGAAAGTAGCTCGTGCAATGGCGGAAGGCATGACCTCGCCGACGGAAATGGCAAACGTGGGTGCGGGAGCAAATAGCGGTCACTCCGGAAACCTAGCAAGGGTTGTGAGGTGCATCCAGAATGGTGACGTCCCTATCGCCCCTTCGCGAGCGGCGTTGGCAGGACGCTCAATTGGGGGGCTGGTCAGAGATAACCCAAGTCTGTCTAGCGAGGCACTTATTTATCTTCATGGCCTGAGGGATCTCGCTAATTCTGTAGAAAAAAACGATGAAGCCAGAGACGAGGAGGCTCGAGGGTTAATGAGAGCCTCAGATCAGCTAGCTCAGAAGGTTGAGCAGCTCGGTGGCGTCTATGTCTACACTTTCCCGACTTATCTCATGGTCCCAGCAAAGGTGGACCCTGAAAGATTTTGGTTTAAGGTCGGACAAACGGGAAGAGTAGTTGAGAAGCGAATTGCTGATCAATTGAGATCGACGGCCATGCCGGAGGATCCAGTGATACTGCGAGTGTATTCAGGAAATTCAACAGAGCTTCCTGGGCCACCCGTGTCTTACGGCGAACTGGAAAAGAAGTTTCACCAGCTGTTAGCAGCAGCGGGCCATTCGAAAACGAGTGCTAGATCCGGCGGCATTGAATGGTTTGCTACAACAGTCGAGTTTCTGGATCAAATAGCGCTCACCTTGGATTTAGTGGTGGAAAAAAGAGACCATGATTTATAAGAATCCTAATTTCCTTCTCATCGCAACTAAATTGCGATTTGCGACATCAATCGAGTGAACGGATTCTCTGATTTCGCATGGCTATAAATTCCATGCTTCTTGAGGCGTAAATCAGGTATTCGTTTAGATTTTGCGGAGTCGGAGGTTTAGAGAATGGGTCATCCATCTCCGTAAAGAATTTCACTTTCGAATGATGCACCAAGTCCTGCAGGAAGAAGAATTTGACGTAACCTTCGAAGTTTTCGAACAAATCGAAAAATTCTTTGTAGCGCGAGAAAACTATGGATAAAGGGCTTGGTTGATCTTTATAAAACAGTCTTACGCACTCTAGTGTGAGGTCAAATCTGTCTTTGATGCGGGGGTGAAATCCCCTTGCGGCATTTATGGTTGGCTTTTTATCTACACTGTCACCTGGAAATAAGATTCTCGCCCCAATGGTCGAACCAACTGTTCGAAAGTGGTCAACTAGCCCCTCGGGGAGTTCTGCAACAAAGTGGGCAAGTGATTTGTGCCCTGCCATCGAGTTAGAGATCGTGTCGCTCGCCAGATTTAGGTTGAGGTCTCCAGCAGAGCCACTCAAATAGAGGTCGGACCCGGGTTTCAAATTGAGGTGGACGCCTGATGGCAGAGGCTTTGACCACAGCAATTGATGATATCTGCGTAGTGTTGGACTGGCAAAGTCTGGATCCAAACCCTTCGAGTCAGATCTCAGATCAAATTCACTGTCAATTTCATTCATAACTCACTTCTAATCCAAAGCGCCTGGTCTAGCTCGGCCAGACTGCAGTTGGAATCTCTAGCGAGCATCTTGCAAATCTGGAATAGTCCTTCTTCAGAAAATAGCCACACGGGCAACCCCAAGCTCTCAAAGCTTTCCTTCACCCTGACATCGATTTTGATTGTGTCTGCACCCGATAAAAGCCGCAGGTATTCATAAAGAACTGCGCCAATGCCTTTTATCGAAATGCATTTTGCACGCGTTTCGCTTGAGTCGCTCTACAGAACAAATGCGGCCACCGTATCCTAATCGCTTTTTGCGTCGAGTGTCTTGAAAGACAATAAGAATGTCGCCACCTCCGCCGTGGTCCTAGCCTCGTTTTTTCTCAGCTTAAGATTATTGGGAGGATTATTGGCTAAGTACCTCAGCGTCATATCTTTATTTTCAGCTTCGTAAACGCGCAAAATATTAGGCACGTCATAATTTTAGTATCGACGGGCGGCTGATGCCCCACGACTTGCCCCAGCAATTGCTGGGGCCGCATCTTCTACTGGAGCACCCTGGTCGTGGGACCGGGTTGCTAGGCAGCTAGCCAGTTCTTAGCGCTGCCGTTCTTGATGCTTTTACTACGCTAGCGCAGCCCTCTGACATTTAGCGTTCTCCCGCCCCATTTGAACTTCTGCCATAAGGCCTGGCTTCAAAAGCCAAACCCTTCCCCGCAGACCTCGCGGAAACACTTTGGATTCTCGTTTGTGAGAATGCAATCGCCAAGGTGGGGCATTCTGTCGGTCTAACTGAATGTAAAAACCTAGTCAAAGAAATTGACTACAAAAACCTAGTAAATTATTTTGACTGTGAAA
>Ga0307983_1000360_pt1 | contig 23693 bp, 20 predicted proteins | sample OrgLakmetagen991_FD_201845 | JGI IMG/M metagenome (GOLD analysis project Ga0307983, IMG submission 201845) | Saline water microbial communities from Organic Lake, Antarctica - #991 | ecosystem: Environmental > Aquatic > Non-marine Saline and Alkaline > Saline | place: Antarctica: Organic Lake...
TATCATCAATATGTTGTTCCATATTTCCTTGTTCCATATTTCCTTGTCCCATTTGCCCTTGATTCATATTTCCCATTTGCCCTTGATTCATATTTCCCATTTGCCCTTGATTCATATTTCCCATTTGTCCTTGATTCATATTTCCCATTTGTCCTTGATTCATATTTCCCATTTGTCCTTGATTCATATTTCCCATTTGTCCTTGATTCATTTGACCATAACCCATATGTTCCATATCTTCCATTTGTCCCATTTGTCCCATTGGATCCATACTTCCCATTTGTCCCATTGGATTCATACTTCCCATTTGTCCCATTGGATCCATACTTCCCATTTGACCCATTTGTCCCATTTGTCCCATTTGTCCCATTTGTCCCATTTGTCCTATTTGTCCCATTTGTCCTATTTGTCCCATATTATTATTTTTTTTATTACCACCACTTCCATCTAATGAAAAATCTATTTCAGGTGGTTTTTGATTTTGATTTAATGGATCATTTTGACCCATTTGACCCATTTGACCCATTTGACCCATTTGACCCATTTGACCCATTTGACCCATTTGACCCATTTGACCCATTTGACCCATTTGACCCATTTGTTCCATTTGTCCCATATTTCCTTGACCCATATTTCCTTGACCCATATTTCCTTGACCCATTGGATTTATTTTTTGTTGATAATTTTGAGATCTTTGCATAACTTTTTTTTGTAGATCATCATGACCATTAGAAAAGTCATTATTATCAGACCCGAATTTCATACTATCACCCATTTCTCCAGTAGCAGTAATATATCCTCCAGTCGTATTATTAATAGGAGCAAATGAAGAGTTAATATCACTACTCATATAACGAATATCACCATTACCTTTTAATTCAGCATTAGGATTTTGTTTAATAGAAACATTTTTAGGTCTTTTATTAATAATAGGTCTTTTATTTTTAAATTCCGAATCTCTATCCATTTGATATTGCGAAACATCACGAGAAGTATATTTTTTTTGTTTATTAGATTTTGAATTGGATGGTTTATTAGGTTTAATTTGTTTTTCTCTATTTTTAATTTTATAGATACAATTTTTAATACTTTTTTTATTTAGAGCATTAATAAATTCTTGTGTGGGCATATTAGATCTATTATTTTTATATTTATTATAAACATCTTGCATATGAAAAACGACCATAGCTTGAAGTTTTTTTTTAATTTCAGGTGTATTAGAAATATTAAAATATTTAGCGACGGTATCCACTTGCCTAGAAACATTTTTTTTATCTAAGAAGTATTCATCCATCAACTTAATTATATATATATAGTGTAAAATTAAAAATTATTATAAACGTGTAAATAAAAAAAATATATTATATTTTATTATATTAATTATGAATAACGGTTTTAATCAAAATTACAATTATCCTAAATATTCTTCAAATAGTAAATTTCCATTAAATGGTGGTTATAATACAAATTCGAATCAGTATAATTTAACAAATATGATGCCAAATCAAAATTGGACAAGTGGAAATCCAAATAATAATTTTAGACCACAATCAACTAATCAACAAAATATTAATAAAGAACAATGGGTAAATTTTAATAAAGGGTTTCGTGAATCAAAACCAATAATAGATCCAATTAATTATCAAAATAAAAATAATCTAATACATAATAATGTAGGAGATTATGTATTAGATGAACATATTGTAGAATATAGAATAATGATAGATTCAATCGATCGTGATGTATCAAAATTTAAGAATCCATTTAAATATGTTGTAAAATTTAATCCAAGTTCTGATCAAACAATTAATTTAAAAAATGGTAAAACACGTTTTAAAGGAGATCATGGACCAAGTATTTTAAGAAGTTTTAAAAATGTAAAATATGTAAAATTAGATAATTTAATTCTACCACAACATCATAAAATTGTTGAATCAACACCCGATAACTGGGAAATTGATACAAGTGAATCTTTAAATGATGATAGATTTATAATATTATCAATTGATGAATTAGATAATACTCAAACTTATTCAACAAATAATCATAGCGATGCTTTTGGAATAATAATAGCTGGTAAATGTTTTGGTGATAAATATTTTAAAGGAAATCCTTATAATTCTCAAAAATATTATAAAAATTCAAGTTTAGGAAATATTGATAAACTTACAATTGAATTTAAAGATTCATTTGGCGAACCTTTAGTAATCGATAATTTAGATACACAAATTGAAGATAAAAATGATCCGCGTAATCCTTTATTTAAACAACATCAAAATCATATGAGTTTAATAATAGGTGTTGTTGAAAGTCAAATAAATACAAATACTAAATTTGATAATTAATAAAATTATAAATATTTATTTATAATTTTATAATTTATTTATTTACCATAATTTCTACTATCACGACTATCACGACTATTATGATATTCTAAAGATCTAATTGCTGATTTTAATATTTGATTTTCAAATAATAGTGTTTCATAAAGAGATCTTTTTTCGTTTATTAAAGAAATATATTGTTTGTATAAACTTGCACGTTCTTTTTGTTTGTCAATACTTTCTTGTTTGATCTTTTTAAATTCATTACTATCCATAAAACTTGTTTTGTGTAATTTACTATCTTCGAATTTTAAATTTAAGTTTTCTAATACTTTATGTAATTGATCAATTTCTTGATTGTAAAAAATGCCTTCTTTTTTGAAAGTAGAGAATTTTTTTTTCTGTTCTATATCAAATGTTGCTCTTGGATTTTTTAATTTTAACATTTGTAAATATTTTTTCATATTCATATTTTTTTGTTCTTGAATAGTTTTAATTTTTGTGTTAAAATTTTCAATTAATTTCTCTAAAATTGTAATATGTTTATCAAGAGTTTCTATATCCTGTTCAATATTTTTTATTTGATCTTTATCAAATAATCCACCTGTTTGAGTTTTTAAAAGTTTTTGTAATTCTTTTTTTTGTTTTAAATAATAAGATTTATAACGCTTATATTTTAATGTATAATCTGTCATTTTATACAATTAATAAATAAAATAAAATAAAATAAAATAAAATAAAATAAAATAAAATAAAATAAAATAAAATAAAATAAAATAAAATAAAATAAAATAAAATAAAATAAAATAAAATTTATATTAAATAAAATAAATAAAATAAAATAAAATTTATATTAAATAAAATAAATTAAAATGTTTTAAATTCTTCAATTAGAATATTATTTAAATTTTGTACATCGTCAATATTTAACGAATATTTAGGAAAATTAAATAAACCTTCAATTAAAAAATGTCTATTATCTTGTGTAGTCCAGATTGTTTCGACAGGCATTAAAAATGAATCAAAAAAGAAAATATTAGAATCTAAAAGAGAATTAAATTTTAAACCTTCTATATCAATCATTGATGACAAAGTATGAATTAAAGGAAAACCAGTTTGTGGATTTGTAATAATTGTTGTTACATTTGAATAAATATTTTTCAAATTAATAATATCGTAAATAATAAATTTGTTTGGATCATTTGGAAATAAAATATGTGATGTTCCATTTTGATGATCTAAATTAATTAATACATCATTAATTATTTTATTAGAACTAATATCAGTAATTGTATAATTAAAATAACCATAACTATTTAATTGACTATCTTTTGTAATACTAAATTGAAGAGAATTATCATAAACAGTATTTAATGGTTTTTGAATATAATTTGATTTTAGAATTGTATTTTTTGACAATAAAATCATATATGATGATGAAATAAAAGTCATTAGACCACTAAACTTAAAAAAATATTTAATTTTAGAACTTTTAAGTTTGTATAAGTTATTGAGATTGTCAGTAATAGAAGCCATGATTAATTAATATTTACATAAAAATTAAAGTATTCGTAAAAGAGAATATAATTAGTGTTAAATTATTTAATCATTATTAAATAATTTAAATTTCAATTTTTTATTTTTATTCTTCGATCATAGGAATAGGAATAACTTGATCAATAACATACGTATCTTTATTAATTTTAACTGGGATATTATCGTTGATTTGTATTTTACCAATTGGGAATTTTAATTCATAGTCATAAACAACACCAGATTCTTTATAAAACCAATAATCATCTTGTTTTGAATATTTTGGAGTTTGTTCAGGTGCGGATAATAATTTTACAGCCTTTATTTTAATGACTTTAATTTTTAAAGTTTGAGAATTAGTTCCAAATGACCCATTATCCATTTTCATATCATCTTTAATATCTTCTTTATAAGCAGGACCAATATGTTTATCAAATAAACTTGTTTCATCAAATTGAAAACATTTATATTCATTTGACATCATATTAACTTGAGCATTTAAATTACAATCAACAGAAACCTCTTTTAATGTTTCTAAAAACGATTGAATTAAACTATCTTTAGTTCTTGCTAAATCTTCAATAAATTCATCCGTTGTGGGTTTAACTAAACCAGAATTACGAACACTTTTATATCTAAAAACATTAACTTCACGTTCGCTCATTGGTAAATCTTTATGAGAACATAAACGAATAGCACGTCCAATCATTTGAGTAATTCTTACTTCGTGCCAATATGGTTCAATAATATGAACTTGTCTAACATTTAATAAATTTAATCCTTCAGAACCAGCTTGTGATACTAAAATAACTTTAATTAATTCACCAAATTTATTTTCAGATCTATTAAATAATTGTAATTGTGATTTTCGTTCTTTTCTATCAATACCACCATGATATTCAACATAAGCATTTTTATCAGATTTATTATAACGAATAATAGCAAAAAATTCCATATAAATTTTAAATATTTCTAATCCTTCCATTAAAACATAATTTGAATAAACTAATACAGGACCTTTTGATAATTGTATATTAAATATACAATTAGTAAATTTTGCAGAACAATTGTGCATACGTTCAAATAAATTTGACCTTTTTTGTTCTTTTGTTAAATATTCATCAAAACTTGAATATTTTTTAAATTTTTCAAAATCATCCTTAATAGTATAACCTTTACTATTATCTAAATCAGAAGCTTCTCTTAAATAATTATAAAACCCAGTAGTATAATTTTGTAAAGCTTTTTCATAATCATTTACTCTCATAAATTTATCAGTTCCTTTTTCTAATTTTAATTTATCATTTTTTCCGGTATCAATTGTTTTTGCTTCTCTTTCAGTAATTTTAAAACTACCAGGTCTTGGTCTTCCCTCACCATTTATATATTGATCAATTTGTGGAAATACAAAATTACAAGATTGACGAGTATATGATTTATATGTTCCACTTTGTTTTCCACTCATTCTCATGCGACGTGCTATTTTTTCTTCTTTTTCTTCAAATATTGAATATATTTCTTCATGATATTTACTCATTTTTACATCCACATGAGTTACTATTTTCCTTGCAAAATAATCAGGTGTTGCTCCTAAATAATATGAAATTAAACCTAAAATACGACGTTGAAACATATTTTTATTCGCTTTATTAATACTTTTAAAAGAACCATTTGAAATATATAATTTATTAAATTCAGCTTCGTTTTTTGGCATTGAATTTGGTCTTAATAAATTAAATAATAATGCTAATTCAAAAGGTTGATTTATAGCCGGTGTTGCACTTAATGCTATTATACGTGTGTTATCATTTTCACGTGCTTGTTGAATGTAATCATAAATAACACTTGCACGTTTACCTTGTTGTGATGAAATATTAGAATAAACATTAGAAATAAAATTATGAGCCTCCTCAATAATAAATAATGATTTTTTTGATGAATCAGCTTTTCGTATCGCTTCTAAAAAATCTCTATCTGCAAAAGGACTATCATAATGAATAAATATAATATTATTCATTCTAAATTCATTCTCATCTTGTGATAACCATTTTTTTAAATTATCTAACCATGGATCATCTTTTAATGATGCTTTAATTAATAAAAAAACATTCCATCCAGGTGTATAATTATATAATACATTATAAATATTAATTGTTGTTGCAGTTTTACCAGAACCCATACCATGATATATTAAAATATCTCTATATGGTGATTTGAAATCTAAATATTTTGATAAAAATAATTGATAACTTCTTAATTCATTCTTTGTTTTTTTATTACATGGATCTTCATCATCGGTTTTCATTATTTCAGGTATCTTATAACGTTTATAATTTGCCATTACCCATGATGGAAATAATCGCCCATTTATTTTTAAATCAATAAACTTATTTCGACTAATATTCTCGCTCATTTTTAATATATTATATTAATATAATATATTAAATTATTTAATTTAATATATTAATTTATTCACCATCTGATAAAATAGAATATTCGGATATTGATGATGTTTCAGATTGATCATCTATATATTTATGTGTTTCTATTTGTTCATATTTTATTAATGCTTGTTTTGCTGCATCTTGTTCAGCATTTTTTTTTGTATTACCAACACCAGTAGCATATAATTCACTATTTTTACCTAATACAACCATATAAAAAGTTTTATTATGATCCATTCCTTCAGCTTTTAAAAATTTATAAACGGGATCTTTCCATGATAAACTATGATGATATTTTAATAAACTATCTTTATAATTTGTTTCATTAAATAATAAACATGCAAAATCTATTTCTTTCTCTATAAAGGTTGTTATAAATTTTTTACATTTATTAAAATCTCGATCACTATCTAAAAATAATGATGCTATAAATCCTTCAAATACATCCTCTAAAATTGATATATTAATATCTCTACCATTCTTATTTTCTACCTGTCTTGATATTAATATATATTCGTCCAATCCTAATATTTTACACATTGTTGCTAATTGTTCTCCATTCTCTATTTTAGTTCTTAATTTAGTCATAAATCCTTCATATTCATTTGGATAACGATCATATAAATATTCAGCCACTACTAAATGTATTACCGAATCTCCTAAAAATTCTAATCTTTCATATGTTCCTGATTGTAATGGCACTGCTTTATCGGGTGTTGGACATTTTTCAATTTGATCATCAACCATATATTGATATTTTTTAATATTCGCTTTAATATATTCAGGATCACGTACTATATAACTACGATGTGTCATAGCATGTTGAAATAATTCTAAATTTTTAACTTTGTGTTTTATTCCATATTCTAATAATTTACCTTCTATAAATTTTTTTGTAATTTTCTTATTTCTCTCATTTAATAAATATGGTACAATATCAAAATTATCCATTAGTATATATTATATTAATAGTTATATTTTCTAAATTTTATTCTTAAATAAAATTCAATTTTTATTATTTTATTAAATATTCATTATTTTATTAAATATTCAATACCTGCTATTGAATAATATATTAAATTATTTACTTTTGTATAATATAAAGGTCTTGAATCTTTTTGTCCTTGATCTTCATCAAAATATTTTATTAATTGAGTAATAACATTTGTTGCACTTTTTTTACCATAATTTGGTATTATTAAAATACTTGGCATTGTTCCATATGTTTTATTTATTTTATGATTTGAATCTGATCTATATTGATTCGCTAATATTTTTATTTTTCTTATTTCTGAACTTAAAATACTATCCGAATACATTAATTTTATTAATTTTTCTATTATTGAACTTAAATTTTTATATTCTGGCTGTAATCCTATAATATATTCTTGTTCTAATATTTGTTTAGTTTCTTTTATTATTTCAGTATTTGTATGTATTCGAGGATGATCAATTAAAGTTGTTTTTAATGTTTCATAATCAATTGGTATTTCATATGCCCATTTTAAATGTTTTAAATTTGGTATTTTTAATGGTGTTATTATATCGACAATATCTGTTTCATTTCGAACTATATGAATATACCCTTTGTAATATATTAATTTTAAATCACTAAATAATTTTTCGGGTTTAATTATATTATTAATTATGAATTTAATCATATTTTCCCCTTCTTCTTTTTCTTCTTCTTTTGTTAATAATTTTTTATTTGATATTAAACTAATTGTATCATTTTGATTTTTATCAATTGTATCTAATAACATTTTCTTTTGATCATCTTTTAATTCAATACGCTTTCCACCAGCTTCATTTAATATTTTATTTATTAAAGTTTCATATTTAATATTTGATTTATATTTTTTATTATTAATACTTGTTGCTTTTATTTCACTTAATATTTCATCTAAATATTTTAATTTAAATAAATCTTTATTTCCACCAGTCATTAGATTATTTATATTTGTATTTTTATTAGTTCTATAATCATTTACTGTATTTATTACTTCACTATCAATTAAAGAGGATAACTTATAAAATTTCATTATATTATAAAATAATAAATTAAAAAATTAATAAATTTATTAAAATTTATTCATTTTTTTTAATTACAAAGTCTTAATAACTTCTTGAATATATGAATATAAATCTCGAACATAAACATATTTTCCATTGTATTGTTTTATTTCTTCATTATAAATATTATATTTAACCATTGTTTCAGGAGAAAATTCATATAAAAATTTACACGTTTCATTTAAATTGAATTTTAATATTTTTTTTTTTTCAGTAGTTAATTTTGTTACATCAATTACATCTAATTGTAAACTAGCAACATATCGAAACCATCTAAAATCCTCAGGAATAATTTTTATTTCCCTAATTTTATTTCTGATTAAAATTTTTTCTCTTTTTTTAATTAACTCATTATAAATTTGTTTAAGTTCATTTATCTTTTTTGTTTGTATGTTATATAATTCAATTTCTTTTTTTAATTTACAATCTGGATTTTCTTTGATATAATCTTTACCAGATTTATACATATTCAAAAATACTGTTTGAACACTTATTTGTTTATGATAATCTTTAATTTTTTTTTCAATACAAAAAATTTCGTTCTTATATTTATCATCATGAACTTTTGCATTTGTAAAAAGAATACTTGTTTTTGAATATGTTTGAATTTGAGTTTGAGATTGAGATTGAGATTGAGATTGAGAAGCCATTTTTTATTAATTGAAGTTAATCTTAAAAAACTTATTAATAGTCACTATTTAGAGATTAAAATGACATTTTGTTAAATTATAAATTATAAATACAGTTATAACTTTTTTTTTCAATTTTTTTAATTCATAAAACTAATTTTATGAATTAAAAAATTTTTAATCAAAAGATACTTTTGATGAATGTTTTAGCTGATCTTTTGTTTTCATTTTTGTTTAACTAAAATTAAACAAAAAACTTTAAAAAAATTATTTTTTAAAGTTTTTTGTTTTTTAGAATGCTTTTCTACATCGCTAGGAATATTTAAGTGGTCCTAGCGTATACCGGATGGCTCCATAAGGATCTTCTCATAGAACCATTCCAAGACTCTCTCGAGTATCTCTTTCAACACACCAATGAACATACTCCGAACGTCTACGATGTGTCTCTAGAAGGGCACGCAGTTCAAGAATTTCAACCTCGTCTTGGCATTCAAGGAAAGCTTCAAGCTCATCATCACGCTCTTTTGCGAAGTTGATCGTATTTTGGCGTTCATTCATTGGGATTGCATCCCATGCGTCAATAAACTGTGAAACTTCCTCTACACCCACAGTCTCTTGAAAAGCACACAATTGCGCCTTCTCGCGTTGGTATTGGCGTGCAAGTGCTCGACTTGCACGCTGGTGTGTGAGACGCAATACTGCCTGTTGGCGAGCAAGCCTAGAAGCTACCGCAATGGGTCTTGAGTCAGACCTGTTGGAGGTTTGAGTATCGACGGTATGTTTGACCATGATTGTACAAAGATAGCTGAGGATAGAGACAAATTATCACTGACCGTTAAACTATAAAGCACAATGAAGAAGTAATAAACTAAAATTTTTATATAACCCATAATAAAAATTTGTTTTTTCAATTTTTTTTAATTAGTATTATTTAGTATTAATTAATATTAAATTATTAAAAAACCCTAAAAAAAATAATTTTTTAGGGTTTTTTGTGCTAGAGTTATTTAAGTGGCTCTAGGCGTACACTGTTTTTTTTCAAATGGATTGTATAAATAATTTTATTTTTAATTTTTTTAAATTAATACTAATTTAAAAAATTATGCTAATTTTAAATTTTTTGGGTTATTAATAGGATTTCCACTATAATTACTAAAAATATAAGTTTGGTCTGGTTCTTTTATATTATCTTTTGTTGGTTTATAAGACCATATTAAAGGTTTTCCTTTAGATTTTCTTAATTTAACACGTTTATTAAATTCCATCATTGGTTCAATAGTTTCGCCAATACATTCGATAATAAATTCTTCAAAAGGAGTTTTATCAAAAATTGTTTTATTATTTTTTTTTAAAAAGTAATTTCTCATTTGAAATAGATGTGAAATAAATATATCCATATTTTCCATTTTATTTTTTATTTTATTTGTTCGAGCATATATATAATGTATTAAATAGAATAATACTAATAAATTAAATGAAGCTAATTTTAATTTATTTTTTGTAATATATGCTAAACATTTATTATTATGATGATATATTCTTGCTATTGGAATATCATTTAATGTAATAGTTGCATTAAATCCAAAGAATTGAAAGAATGGATAATATTCTTTAACTTTAATTTTATCTTTGTATTTTTCTCTTAACATTTTAATTAATTTTTTTCCATCATTAATATAATTTGCACTAATAAAATCATATCTTGTAATTTCTAATTCTTTAATATAAGGTGCATTTATTTCGGATGTTTTAACAAAATGATTATAAGAATATTCTCCTAAAATAATATTATCGGTATTTTCTTTTAAAAAATCAAATACTAAATTTAATGCTTCTTGGTGTGTTTCATTAGTTTCAAAACTATATAAAATTGGTTTTTTAATTTTTTGTATAGGAAAATATTTTTGAAGTAGAATTAATCTTTTAAAACTTTTTTCTATTCTAAAAAAACTTGTTAAAGGATCATTTAACATTCTATAAAAATCTATCATTGCAAAAGTTGGATGTATATAATATAATTTATTTATTTCAATATAAGGCATACGATTATAAATATTTTTTGGAACATATGAAACATCTAAATAATTTACTCTTTTAACAAATAAAGAATATGTATCTTTATGTTGAGCTTCACGACCCTCGATATCAACAAATCCTTTTTCAGCTAAAATATTAGAAACCTTCATTATATCAATAATTGGTTCGTATGAATAAATATCAATATCTGGAATATCTGAATTTTTATAAAATGAATCTTCTTTATTAATATTTTTAATAATTTCATTATGTGCTGTACCACCGTATATTTTTCTTTTTTTTTTTTTAACATAATCTAAAACAATATTTAATATTTGATCCATTTCGGTTTTTGTTGGATCAAAAATTTCATATTTGATATTTTGAATTTTATCATGAATTTCATCTATATTTTGTTCTAATAATTTAATATCAGTATTAGTATAAATTTCCATATATTATATTAATTTAAAAAAAATTTTGAAATTAATATATTTAAGTTAAAAATATATTATTTCAATTACAAATTATGAAAATTACTCTAAAAACCGATTTAACTACATTACCTAAAATTTATAATTTTAAAACGATCTCAATGAAAAATATTAATGATAAATTTATTAATACATTAGAAAAAACTATTAATCGTACTAAAATAATTTTTAAAATTAATGACTGTATTAATGATATTAAAAAAAGTGGTTTGATTGAAAATTCTATATTTGAATATTCTATTATTTATCTTAAAATAGAAAATATTGATTATTCTTTATTTGAATCTATTTATAATGATAAAGTTAATGATATTATTTGGAATTTAGATAGTAAAAATAATAAAGATTTAATTTTACAAATTAATAATGATAGTGTTAATTTAGATACTATCGCTTTTTTAAATCCTAATGAATTAAATAAAGATAGCTGGAAATTTTTATTAGAAAAACAAGAAATGAAAAAATTTAGAGAAGAAAATATGTCAACAACAGATGCTTATTATTGTAAAAAATGTGGGGCTAAAAAAAGTAGAGTTTATCAAATGCAAACAAGAAGTGCAGATGAACCTATGACAACATTTGTAACTTGTCTAAAATGTTTTAATACTTTTAAATTTTAAATTTTAAATTTTTTATTACTAAATAAAAAATTTAAAATATTTTAATTAAAATGTTTCTATTATATAACTTTCATAATAATCTTTATAATTATCATTATCATATATTATTTGTTCAAATAAATTTTTATCTTTGATAAGTTTTGCTTTATATTCTAATAAATTATATGTTTCATTATCTTCGAGTTGATACATAATTTGTTTATTTTTAAATAATTTTGAATTTATATCATGATATCCTTTTATATTTGATCCTTCATAATATAATTGTAATTGATTACTTGACTCTATATATTTTTTAAAATTATTCATACTGGTTTCATATAATAATGTTGAATAACCTCTTATACGATACTCGTGAATAATTTTATAATCAGTATAATTATTTAGATTCATATTTGTTTGTGTTAATAAAGCTTTTAAACATTCGGTTGTTAAATATAATTTATTGTCTTTATAATATCCTTGTTCGCAATCTATTTTATTCATTGTTAAATATTCACTAATATTAATAACTGTTGAATGTTTATTTATAATTTTAAAATTATAATTTAATAAGTCATTATTTAATTCAAAATTATCTATTACTTCTATAATTTCATTATCATTATTATTTGATTTACCAACTGTTATATTTGCCAATGTATTTATTTTTGAATATTCTGTATATAACTTTTTATTAGTTAAAATAGATTTATATCCATTTTTTTTTTTAATTTTAGCTTGAATATACAAAATATAAATTTTTTTTTTATCGTCTTTTGTTAAATTATCTAAATCATAATTATTTTTTTCTATAAATTCATTACTTAAATTTATTTGAACCGTATAATTCATTTTTATTTTTTGAATTTTAAATTTATCTTCCAATTCAGTCATTAATTCATTTACTTTATTTAAAAAATTTTTATTACTATTTTCATTATTATCGTATATAAATTCATATACACGGTTTTCATAATATTCTTCTAAATATAATTCATAATCAACCTCATCAATCATATATTTTTTAACTAAATTTATTAAAGGTGAATTTATACAACAAGCTGTAATAAAGTTTCCTGTTAAATAAAGATTATCCCAATTTATAAAATCAAACGTCTGTCCTTTATTAAATAATTTAAAATTATTTTCAAATTGATCATTATCAAAGAATCTTAAATTATATTCATCTATAAGATTTAATGATAAACAAGATTTACTAAAATCATTTATATTTAATTTTGTTTCTATATATGGATTCCTTTTAATACTTATATTATTACTAATATCTAAATCATAAATTATTAAATTATTAATTGCTTCATAACAATATAAATCTGTATTTATATGTAATTTAATTGCATGTTTTAATATATATTTATAAAATGTTTTTTTGTTCCACATAATTATTCTCATTCGATTCATAATTAATGGATTATTTAATATATAATATGAATAATTATACATTAATAAAAATCTATTAAATAGTTCAAATAAATATTTATCATTATTAAGATTTATAAATATTTTTTCTATTAAATTTTTTATAAAACTATCATCATTAATTAATAATATGCTTCTAAATTTATTTATATATTCTTCTATATTACTTTTAAAACAATATTTATTAAGTTGTTTTATTAATGATTCTAAATTATAATTATTATCATATTCATTCATATATTCGATTTTATCATATATATTTTTCAAATCTTTTTTTAAATTATATTTATTTTTAGTTGATCTTAAAAGTTTAATATCATTTATTGTTAAATGAGGTAAAAAATATATATTATTTTTATCTAATAATTCTATTTTGTCAGTTATAAAATTTTCTAAAAAATCTTTATTTACGCTATAAAGTATTTTATTAAATTTATTATCATGTATTGTATATAATGTGTATTCATTACTTAATTTTTTAATATCTTCATTAGTGAAAAATTTTTTTTCAAATAGTTTTAATATATCTTTATTTTCAGTTTTATTGGGTTTTAATGCAAAAATTAGATTTGAATTATAATATGTTTTTAAATAATTATTAAAAATCATAAAAGGATTTTGTATTAAATTATTATCCTCATTATTATCCGATTTTAATTTATCTATTCTTAAAAAATTAAATTTTATAATATCCATTTTAATAAAATTAATATTTATTATTCTTATTAAAATATATTTTAAAATATATTTTAAAATATCAATTTTTTATTATTCAATATCATAATCACTATAACTATCACTATCACTTTCCATATATGAATATATATTATATTTTTCAAGGAGAACTTTACTTTTATTATTACTATCACTTTCGATTATATTTTTTTCATATTTATTCTCTTTATAATTATTATCACTATCACTATCAATTTCGCCTTCGAAATATTTTACATTATTTTTTTTAACTTGAACTTCGTTATCACTACCACTATCACTTTCACTATATTGATCACTATCACTTTCACTATCTTGATCACTATCAAAGTCTGAACTATCTGAATTATCTGAATTATCAATAAGAGATAATGAATCATTAATAATATTTTGTTGTATTAGAATATTTATTGCTTTGTCAATAATTTCATCATTAATATTATAAGTAGTTGCAATAATATTATATAATTCTGATTTAGAATATTTATTATTTGTAATTAATTTAATAATATCTTGACATATTGTTGATATATTAATAATAGTTTCTAATTTAATATTTTTATTTTTATTATAAAAATTTTCATTAATTGAGTATTTATTATCATTTTTAATAATAAGATCAATATTTAAAAATTGTTTTAAAATGGTATTAATATTTATTTTTTGAATTTTAGTATTATTAAAAATAGTATCAACATCTATAAAATCTTTATTAATACTAAATTGTTTTAAAATTGTATATTGTAAAAATGTAAGATCTAAGTTATATGAATGTTCATTAATATCTAAATTTATATTTATAATACTATAATTATAATTATATGTAAAAGTTTTATCTTTGTAAATTTTTTTAGTATTATCTAATGTAATATTTTGAAATATTTTTAAAATTTTAGGGATAATAATATTTGATGAATTATTAAAATTAGACCAAAAATAATTATCAAATAATACAGGATTATATAATTTATTTTCAAAAATATGTTTAATAAGTTTATTTTTTGATTTATATTTATTATTATTAATAATATCTAATATGTTTTGATTATAAAAATTATTAATAATTGAATTAGTAATATTGGTAATATTATTTAATATTAATTTTGTTTCATCATTATTAAAAATATAATTTACTAAATCATATTCAATATTAATATTACTATTAATATTACTTTGAATTCGTTTTTTAAGAAAACTAATATAATAAATATTAAAAGAAGTTTTATCAAAAAAGTCGTATATTCTTTTGTAATTAATTTGATCCATTTTATTAATTTGTTTAATTTCTTTAATTTGATTATTGTGATATTCTAAAATATTATTATGAATTGAATTTACAATATTTTTAATAATAATTTTATCATTTTGAATTGTTTTAATTAAAGTATTTTTATAATTAGTAATATAAAAAATAATTACATCAAATATATCTTTATTATTTTGAGTTAATGTATTAATAATATCTTGATTATATAATTTTATATTAAAAGACATAGCAGTATTAAATATATTTTTTATTTTTTCATTTTTTGATTTATTAAATTTTGTATAAATATAATCAATGATATTAAAACTATTATAAAGATTTTGTAATTCTAATTTTATATAATTAATATTTAATGAATTATCTTTTATTTTCGTACAAATATTTTTATAAATAGTTTTAGTTTTTTTATTAACATTATCTTTTATTATATTTATAAATTCTTCATAATTGTCTTGTTTAATAATATAATTATCTGTTATTCGTTGTAACAAATAAATATTAGTATTCGTACAATCATTTAATAATTGTTCATAATAGTTATTTATTATATCAATATCTGGATCAAAATTTGTATAATAATTGTTATTGTATTTGTTAATAACTGCCATATTTAAGAGTTAATTTAAAATATTTTAATGTTTTAAAATATTTTAAATAAAAAATCAATTTTTTATAAAAGACGTTTGATAATATAAAATAGTATTGCATAAATAATACCATATATTGCTATTCCAGCTAATGGAATTGTTCCTGATGCTTGTTTTTTAAGTTGTGGAATATAATTTGTTAATGTATTAACAACAGTTGGATTTGATAAAATACCTACTAAAGTAAAAACTAATAATGGATCTCTAAAATCATTTGGTATAACATTTAAATACGATAAATATCCCCCTTTTTTATCTTGTTTTTGTTCTTTTTCTTCTTTTAATAATGGACGTGTATATTCTTCTTCTTCCATATTTGCAGAAACATCTTTTACAAAATCATCCATATCATCATACATTTCATGTTGAGCTTGATGAGAATGTTGTTGTGCTTGTTGTCCTTGTTCTTGTTCTAAATATTGCATATATTGATATTGTGCTGGATCCTGATGTTGATGTTTTGGTTGTTGTTGTTGTTGTTGCTGTTGTTCTTGTAACATATGTTGAGGCATTTGTTGCATTTGAGGCATTTGAGGCATTTGTTGCATTTGGGGCATTTGTTGTTGTGGCATTTGTTCAAATTGGTTAGAATCTCCAACAATAGGTTGCATTTGTTGTATTTCTTGTATGCTTGTACCGTTCATTATTTATATATATATAAATAATGATATAAAATTTATTTATTATCTAACTCAAATTAAATACTTTCATTTAATGGCATTAATTTTTTTAAATTTTCTATATCTTTTTTATCATATTTATTATGATACTTAATATAAGCTTTATCATCGATTAAACATTTATGTTTAAAATTTAATAAAATTGGTGCATTTGTACATAATTTATCAGTACTTTTAAAATCATCTTTACCAAGTTCTTTATATTTATCAATATTATTAAAGAATATATCTAATACTTTTTCAATAATATCTTTTGTAATATCACAAAATTCAGTATCGTGTATTTTACCAACAATATATACATCACCTTTAATTGCATATTTATCTATTTTTGAAGCATATAAATTATAATCTTTCGCATATTTATTAAGATACATATTAAAAGAATATTTTAAAAGTCTAACTTCAACACAAGCATAATCTTTAATTTTATCTTTACCAAAAGTTTCAAAAATATAATTTTGTTTAAAATCAAATTCTTCAATAGTATTATCAGTTTTAATAACAACACCTTTATGATTTTCTTTTTTATAGATTATATCATTTAATTCTTCAATATCAATATCACTATTAATATATTTATAATCTTTATCAATAATAAATTTTAATATAACACATACACCATACACTTTTTCTTTTAAAATATTTAGATACGAACATAAATTATTTATTGTGGTATCATCTTTTTGTGTATTTGGGTTATTATAATCTAAATGACAAAATTGATAAATAATTTTATGATCTTCATATATAGTTGAAGTTTCACCCATCATTTCAGGATTTAATTTAATTGAATCAATAATTGTTTGCATTAAATCATTTTCAGTTATTGTTTTAATTTCAATTAAATCTTTAATAGAATCATTTAATTTATAATTATTGGGAATTGATACGCCGATTTTCATAATAGTTAATTTTAATAATATAATATTTAAATAGATTCTTAAAATTAAATTGGACAAATTTTTATATCAGTATTTAATTTATAACATTTTTGATTTTTTTTAAATCTTAGTTTTTTCATATAACTTGATTTTGGTCCATGATATTTATAACTATTATAAATATAATGATAATATGATATAAAACCTAATATTAAACCTAATATTAAAAATAATAACATTTTTTTATTATATTAATATATAATAAAAAATGAATGAAGGATTATTTATAAAAAAAGAATATGTATTATTATATTTTATAATAATGGTCGCTTTACTTTTTTTAATAACTTTTAATAAAGAAAAAGAAACTAAACATATCAAACCTTTAGAACAAATTCAAGTTCCAGAACAAATTCAAGCTCCAGAACAAATTCAAGAACCAGAACAAATTCAAGAACCAGAACAAATTCAAGAACTCGAACACCAAACGCAACAAATTCAACCAGTTCATCCAATGGTTTATAATCATGATCAAGTAAAAGAGTATGATTATAATAAATTATATGATCCATTAACATTTCCAAATCAACGATCAAATCGATGGAATTTAAATTTACATAATCGTATATTTAATACCCCAACACAACCGTACGATACATTTCGTCAATTAGGATTATTGATACGTGAAAATGAAAGTGATAGTGAAAAAAATCGTATATTAAGATTATTTGGAAGAGAATTATATAGACATTCTAATAAATATGAATATTATACAGAAATTCCCAATGGAGTTGATTTAATTAAAATACCAATTACACGACGTTATAGTGGAGATAAAGAATTATACGACGATGATAAAGTTTTTATTGATGAATTATCAGAAACATATAGAGTAAAAATTCATAAATATGATAATAGAGGTTATTGAATTTAATAAAATTAATCATTTTTTTCAAATAAAATAATATAAGAAAGAATAAAATTTTCATCGTGTTCATTATCAATAAATTGATTATTTTGATGAAAATCATGAAAACTGACACTATCTATTTTTTTAATATCTGTAACATAATTTTTAATATAAATAATATTAATATTTTTGACTAAATAATTTGCGAGACCTAAATATATATCCAATAACATAATATTATCTACAATAAAATGTGATGTAATTAAATGTTTTTTGATATTTAACATTGAAGATATAGTTACTGAATATGAATCAAATTCAATATCTAAACCATAATTTAATAATTTACGTGAAGTATAATTAATATTTTTATTAAATGCTGTATTACTCCAAGCCCATTGCCATAATTTATTAATATTATTATATTGACCTATAATTTCATAATAATATTCATATAAAAAATTTTTATCTTTGTCATAAAATTGTATAATATTTTTTTCAAAATCTAAATTTTTATATACAAATTTATAATATCTAACATTTTCTAATTTTTTTTCCATAAATATTTTATTAGAATCATATTTGTTTAAAGAATTATTTATTATTTCATTATTCATAATATAATATCAATATTATAAAAAAATTATAAAAAAAATTTTATATTATAATATTATAAAACAAATATGGATATAGATTTAGCATTCAATAATACCCAATTAAATTTTAATTATATGAAATTTTTAAAATTTTTAAACAATAATAATGTTTTTAGTGCAATTGTTGTTGCAATTTTATCGGAACGTGTTAATGAAATTACTAATACTTTAACTGATAATCTATTATTACCAATTATAAATAGAGATGGTGATAATGATGGAGTCGCAGATATTCAAAAATTTGAAAATAAAAAAATTACTTTATATAATATGGAATTTGGAATAGGAAAAATTATAACTGCATTAATTAAATTTTTTATTATATGTTATTTAATATTTATTCTAACTTCTATCGCCGATAGATATATTAAATTATATTAAATTTTTTAAAAAATTATTTTAATAAATAATTTTTTAAAATAACTTTTTTAAAGTTTAAAAAACTAAAAGTTCTCACAACATGGATTCTTATAAATATCGACAGTTCTTTTTGTAAATTTTTTAGTTTTGGTTCTATTTTGGATATAAAATAGATTTTTTTGAGTATCAATAAGTTTTTTTGCTGGTAATGTAATCCGTAAAATATACATTTTTGTATTATGTGAAAGCATGCGTGGAGCTAAAATATTAATATTATGTATTAATTTACTATATGGATTTTCCGGTTTAATAATTAAAGGACGTTCTGGTTTATAAACATTAATTTCATTAACACGAATATCTCTATATTTAGTAATCCAATAAGCAACATTTGAAGGATCTAATTTTAAAGTGGTAACTTCACCAATTTTATATACAATTTGTTTGTCTGATTTTAATTCTGATAATACTTTATCTTTACGAATTTCTAAATTTTCGGAATTACTATTAACTAAATCAATTAATTCTTTTCTAATATGTGGCACATTAATAATAATATTAATAGCTCGTTTATAATATTCAATTTGTGTATTAATTAATTTTTTCTTTTTGATATATGAATTCATTTTCATTTTATAAAAATTACTTTCTTTATTAAATTGTTTCATATATTTATCAATACAATCTAATGATGTTTCACTTTCTTTTACATCAAACATTTCAATTGAAATATTTTCTAAAATTGTTTCTTCATAATCTTCAATTTCATTTAATTTTATAATTTTTTTAATTACATTTATAATATGTTTTTCAATTGTTGATTTTTTCATTGTTAAAGGTATTCCAATAATTTCACCTAAATCAGAAACACCAATCCAAAAATTTCCAGAAGTTATTTCTGTCGAATTTAAAAAAGATGTAAAATATTTTGGTATATAATCATTAATATATTTTAGTAATACTTTATTAGAATATTTTGAAATGATCTTCCATTTATTATTTACTATAATATCCATTATGGTTTTATTTGAAAATGGTACTGCTAATTTTCGTAATGAAAATTCTTTATATTCTTCTTCAATTGTCTCTTCCCCAATTAAATCTCCATAATGATATGTTCGTGATAATTCGGCAGCCATTTCGATTAATATATAAAATTACATTGTTATTTACAAATTAAAGGTTATTTAAAGTATATTAATTAAATTTATTAATAACTATTAGTAAATTTAATATTCAATTTTTTAATTAAAAAAGATCAATTTTTTAATTAAAAAAGATCAATTTTTTGATTAAAAAAGATCAATTTTTTAATTAAAAAGAGAAGAAAGGATTAATATTTTTTTTTTCTTTAATAACATCTAATATATTAACATTGGTATTAATAGAGTTAGAATTTTTGGTTAAATCGAGTGTTGATTTTTTATTTGAACAAATAAATAAAGGTGGAAACCCCCCATGTGGTTTTTTTGAAATTTTAATATCTTTTGAACCAGCTGTAATTTTGTTAGAAAGTTTATAAGATTGTGGGGATTCTGTAATTTCATTAAAATAAGTTAATTCTGTATTTTCATAATTCGAGACAGAATCACAGGGAATATTCATTATTATATAATCACTAAATAAAATAAATTTTTAATTTATTTTAAATAAATAACTTCAATTTGATCAGGAATAGTTAAACTTGTTAATAGATTAAACATAAGATTAATTGAATTATTTTTAATTTTAACATCGTGATATTTTTTATAACGATTATCTTTAAAATTATCTTTATTGTATTTATTATAGATTAGACCATTATCAAATAAATATATTAAAATATTATTATCATCATAAACATAAATTGGTATTTGATGAATTTTACTTAAGATATATAATTCAATAATATTTGATGATGATGTTAAATTATTAGCTGAGATTAATTTAACAACATATTTAATTAATGTATCATTTTTTCCTTTATTAATATATTTATTTAATTTTTTATTAATTTCCTCTTGATTATCTTTATCTAATAACCAATCAACAATTAAACTTCTAAAATAATTTGATAAATCTGTTTGAATAGGGTTATAAAATCCTAAATTTCTACTTTGTTGATCATAAAAACTATGTTTAACCCAATAATAACCATTAACATAAGCTCTAAATATTGTTAAATTATTTTCAATAATATTTTGAACATAAGCGTTTGTTAAATTTCTTACAGGATTATCAATATTTAATTGCATATAATCTGTTTCAACATTATGTAAACCTCTTCTTTTACCAATTTGTGGAATATTTTCTTCACCAAAAATATTTTTTAATATTTTTTTTAATGTTGTATTTGAACTTTTAATAACTTTTTGACCTTCATATTGTGTAAAATTATTTACATCCGCAATATCACTAACATAATATTCACCAATTTGTAATATTTCATTAGCTTTTAAATTATTACTTGATAATTCTTCACTTATACGATTAATAAATTCTATTAATAATTTTTTTGTTGTTGCAAAATAACATGTATCGTGGCTCCATCTACAATGTACATTATCATTACATTTATCGCGTGTAGTATGAACTAAACAAACATCTCTTGTATTTTTAATTTGATAATTATTTAAACCAGGAATAGTATTAATTGTATGAATAATTTTACCACCTGTTTGATTTTTAATAATTAATTTATTATAAATTTCTAATAAATCTTTATCGCTTAATTTATATAAAATCTTTCGTATTGATCTTCTTTTAATACTAATATCTTTATTTTGATTAATAATATCTTTAATTGTATTATATAATTTACTATTATCTTCTTTTAATAAATAATTACTAAAATTTAATCTAAATAATTCATAACTTTCATTTTTATATTGATAATAATTTATTTCTTCAATTCGCTTATCTTTTATCTTTTGATTACCCTTTTCTATTTCTTTATCAATAACATCATATAATGGTTCTGTTCGTATAATTAAATCAATTGAATTTTTATTTTTCTTTGTTAGTTCAACAGGAATTGAAAATTTAGCACCGGTAATTATAGCATTTATTATTATATCATTTTGTGTTTTAGATTTTTGTTCTTCGATATAAACAGATTTAGGTTCAATATTAAAATTAACCATAGTATTTAATTCAATTAATTGTTTTTTCATTTTATCAAAAGGAATTAATTGATTATTAATATTTTTAATAATCATTAAATTTAATATTGATCCACTTGGTGTAGTTGGTACAATGGTTTTATTATTTGTAATAATATATTTACATTTATTACGACTATCAATATATTGATATTTTGGATGATAATCTTTATTAGATAAATTTAATAATATTAGATAAATTTCTTTTGCAATAGGCATAGTTTTTTTATTATTCATTTGATTTAAAAAACTACCTGTACAATTTCTACTATATAAATCTAATAAATTATTTATAACATTTTCTTCATGATCAATAAAATTAAATGTACGATCAATACTAATATCTTTTGATGCTTCATTTTTTTTAGTTATCATTACAACAGGGTTATAACTTTCAAATTCTTCAATTAATATAATATTTTTACGTTTTGAATCGGTTATATTATAATTTTCTTCATAGTTTTGACATAAAATAATATAATCTTCTATTGTTTTTTCTTTTTCTAATGCTTTTTTAATTTTTGTAATTTTTTCTTTAAAGATAATAATATTTAATCCATCTTTTTCTAATACATTTGGTATTGAGATTAAATTATTCATTAAATCAAATTCTAAATAATGATTTGTTTTAATAAATTTTATAAACTCTTCGCGTGTTTTAAATCGTTCTTTTATTGTTCCATTATTTAAATATGTAAATATTAAATCACTACGATCATTTTCTAATGTTTTTATTATATTTTGTTTTATTTCATTTAGTGGCATATTTAACATTAAACTAATAGCATTTAAAAATGGTAATTCGTTACGATTTGATCCCATTTTAAAATAATATCCTAATTCAGCTTTTGTTAAATAATTTTGTTTTATTTCTTTCGTT
>Ga0307983_1000363_pt1 | contig 23611 bp, 19 predicted proteins | sample OrgLakmetagen991_FD_201845 | JGI IMG/M metagenome (GOLD analysis project Ga0307983, IMG submission 201845) | Saline water microbial communities from Organic Lake, Antarctica - #991 | ecosystem: Environmental > Aquatic > Non-marine Saline and Alkaline > Saline | place: Antarctica: Organic Lake...
GAACGGGTTTTTTGATCAGCCATGTTGTAGTACTATACCATTAACTAATGAATAGTTTAACAACATTTTCAATAGGTGCTCTACAAATAGGACACTGCTCACACCGGCTTAAACATTCAATACACATAACGACATGACCGCAAGCTGAATTTGTTGCATTGGTACAATTATCATAACACCCAATACACTGCCTATTATCTCCCTTGTAGCTGATATGATACTTCTTGGGTTTTTTAAGTGGGTTAATCTTTGTAGTCATTAGAGATGCTGGTTGCATGTACTGGATGGGTTTACCAACAATAAGTTTTCCTTTAATCCATTTTTGTAAATAAGTCAGTTTATCAATTTTATTAGTTCTGTAAAACATACCATGTTTCTTATCGCTACGCCAGTGACCTTTATACACATTGCGATTATCTTCAAATGTGCCAACACCATGTATTTTTCCATAAGAGAAGAATCCAGTATATGTTGAACCAGATCTATATGTATATATTCCAAATCCATCAGGCCTTCCAAATTTACATTCGCCTGAATATCTATCACCATTAGCATATTCGAATTTACCGTTACCGTGGGGATCACCGTCTACAATACCACCCTCATAGGTGTAATTAGACTTTAACAAAATGATGCCTTTCATATTTAGTGTTGTGTCTACGCTTGTATATTATCATACATATAACTAGTTATAATATAAAAAATGATTTTTTATAACCCATTAAAGCAATACAATGGATGCTTCTTGGGTTGAGGTATATGACGGGGAGCAAGATACTAGTGATGCATCTTCAGGATCAGGATCAGGATCAGGATCAGATGACCCTACACGACATGTTCGTGATAATCGATCAACCGACATGTGCAATAGCACAACTGTACTTATCGGCGTTATAACATACATAGTGTTTCTGATATGCATCATTGTTATGTATATGAATCCGAAGTACGCGATGGTATGTATATCAGTAATTATCGTAAACATATTCATTGATATGTATATTCTGTGTGTAAACTCATCACATCTCCAAATAACTGACGGACATGGAGATTACACGCCAGTTAATGTCGTAGTGGAGGAACTTAGTGACGACTGATGTACTCGTAGTATAAATAATCGAATGAATAGTATTTCGTGTATTATGGTATTTGATATTCTTTTTTTCGCCATTCCCGTAAACTAACATTGTAATACGACCCTTGTCATCATATGTAACATCCACAGTTGTACGCGGGTCAAGCATATGTAACTTTCTATTATCTACATATTGTTTATTGCACACATCTTTCTCATCTTGTGGGTCATCAACTCCCTTGATGCGACCAGTAATAAATTCGATGTCGCCAGATAATTTGTTGTTTAGCTTCCGGGCTTGTTCAAGATCAACACAGTGTGGGTTCTTTTTACAACCAGGATGCTTGGTGTCGGATAAGAGTTTAAAAATTAAATCATTAGTTCCGACAACATCATCAGGTTTTTCGCTTGTACAGATCCACATACTGTCGTGATATATTTTACCCTCTTCAATATAAATCATAAATCCTGCAATTGTTACATCATCCAAACAATCATCGGCCCGAGTAGGACTTCCCGACGCATTGATTACATATATTCCATTTTCTTTGGCATTGTCCTGATCTTTAATAAGTACACGATCACCCGGTTGTAACGACATATCATCAATATTCGAACCACTCCTAAAATCTACATTGATTGAAGTATTCGTTGTTGTCGTCAATCGTACAGGTCTCTTGAGCGCAATACCATTGCCTGATGTTTCGTTGACTACTAAATTACCGAGTAATACAGACATTGCTTAATATACTAGATTAAGTTTTAATAGAGTTCTTTTATTTTTTAATGGAGTCCGCAATCGCGTCAAACCCCTTTTGAATCTGTAACAGATTCTCTTCTGTTGGGTTAGTAATCTGTTTGCGCGCATCAGCAACATAAGCGTTAAGGGTATTACGAAGCGCTACAATATCAGCATGTAGCTTATCTTTGCGAACTAGTAATTGATCATACGCTTCCTTATCGGCCTTAAATTTCGCTTGCAGCTGTGAGTACTCGGACTTAAGTTGTTCCAAGCGCTCAGAATTGTTGTGAATTTCATCCGTAATAAGTGTGTGTTTGACATTAAGCTCGTCCAATGTTTTCTGATCATTTTCAATGCGACTGTTGAGAAGCTCAAAATTATGCTGTAACGCATTAAACTTCTGTTCCTCTGCATCACGCTTAGCTTTAATAGCATTGTACGCTTGTTCGTGGACAGTTGTGTCCTTCATACTTAACTCAAGAGTTCGGATCTTGGATGTCATATGCGTGATCTGCTTGCTAAGAACGGCACGCTCGTTGGTGAACCGACGCATTTGGAACTGCAGATCCTTCTGATTTTTACTAAGTTGGTTACGCAGATTGTTGTTATCCTGTTTAAGCTGATCAAATTCAGCATTAGGAACAGCTTCTTTAGACTCATACTCTTTCTTAATCTTCTCTAATCTAGTATCGTAGTATTCCTGGAGAGATACAGCAGTCTCAACAATCTTGGTCTTCTCGAACTCATCCTGACGCTTCTCGAACTCATCTTGGGCTTTAGCAACTTCGGCTTCGATAGCCTGCTGTTGGATAATTTCCTGGTCAGACATAGTGACTTTGAGCGCTTCCATCTCCGTTAGCATATTGTTGCGCTCATCGTTCATACGAGCAAGTTTACTTTTGAATTCTTCCTGCTTAGTGGCAAGCTCTTCCTTATGTTGCGCAACAGCCTTTTGGGCTACTGAACGACTCTCTTCTAACTTACTGGTCCAGGATTTCTCTTTCTCTTTCATGAGTTCCTCGCGTTGCTGAAGTTCCTCGGTCAGCTGACGAATTTCGGGCGAATTAAGAATACCACTTTCGCGCTTCGTATTAAGACGACTACGAAGCAAATTGATCTCATCACGAAGCACCCGAATGATTTTATCATTTGGATCTTCGTTGATCTTGACTGTGTTAACAATCTGTTTGGCATTAGATGCATATCTCAAAGTGCTTAATGTTTCGTTGTAGTTACCACTGGATGGTGAAATTGTGGCAACCATATAGGTCTTACTGTTACCACCTAGAGATTCTTTAAGAATCCATGTAAGAACTGAATCACGGAATGGAATGTGGTCCTCAGCATTCTTTTTAATGGTTTTAGTTTTTGCTTTGGTCTTCGGTTTGGCCTTAGGTTTCACTTTGGCCTTAGGTTTTGCCTTAGCACTCTTCGTAGCCTTTGCGGCCAGCTTGCTGATCACGAGACCTAGGGCACTAAGAGATTTGTTGATCTCAATAGCTTCCTTGAAGTTAACGCCAGTTACTCCTGATGCCTCGACGCGCTCACTACCGGCCAAATCGACTAGATTGATCTTGCTGACTACTTCGCGTGTAATATTACCCTCCTCAACAATCTGTGTAAAATACACTGTAAGAATTGCATGCGAACGAGAACTGCGGTCGTTCATGGCAGTTGATGCAACATGACGATCCTTGTTACCTTGATCAATAATCCGCCTAATGGACTTATAGTCTTCAACTAATAGTTGTGTTAGGTTTTCGACATATGGGCCGTAGTCTGGGTGCTGCCTGACTTTGAGGTCATTGCAATCTGGATCCATCAGATCAATTACCTGCTCTGAATAGATTTCTAAGTACGATAATTCTACTCGGTAAGAAACTTTGCAATCCTCCTTATCAATATTGTTATGCGTCTCCTGTTTTGTAAACAAGTTCTGGCAAATCCTAGGAATCAAACCTGGTTGATCTTTACTCCCCATCATGCTGTGCGTCTTACCAGAATTACGCAAAATATTGAACCCGGCACCGATGAACCTATGGTTACCATCGAGCATAAACCCATAATAATTCCCCTCACCTAAAGGTTCGACAACAGGACGCCAACAGTGATAATTACGAGGTGTTTCTGTCAAAGATACTGCTGTTTTACGAGCAAGTAGTGTTGGAATTTCATTCATATTCATACCATTAATCAAACAGCGATAATATGTACCCATGCGCATTTCTCCTTTGTATAAGCATCCTTTACGACATGAGTTTATGGATGCATAATAACCAAGAGAGCGGCATAGATATACGATGTCTTCCGCTAAAACTTTGCGTTTTTGCATAATTTCGAAATTGCCTTTATTAGAATCGTAGAAGCCATCTGAATCAATCAAACCCGCTAAAACCTTGAGACGGATTTCGCGAGAGTTATGTTTGTATTCTGAAGGAATATGTTTGTTGTTAAAGACATTATACTTTTTAAGTAATGTGCGAACAGGATTAGTTTTACCATTTTTTCCAATACCTTTAACAATAGTATAATTAATACCCTTGGTTGCTAAATCACACCCATGTTCGTCAGCAACCGCTTCGATATAATCACTAATAGGTTGATCAATAGTTGTAACTAGTGTATTATTTTTTGAACCATCACCTAACCATACTCCTAGAAAATACGGATTTAATTCGACTTCCTGTTCTGGAAAATCAACACCTGTTGTAATACAGTTCAGATAATATTTCTTATACGATGAAGTATTAATATAATCCTTGACTGACATCTCAACAATTTTATTAGTTTGGTCTAATGTATTCATATAAGTTAATGCGTTCTGCCTAGCAGTTTCAATTGCGTCTTCTGATAAATCAACAGGCGTAAAAGACTTTTTGCGCATCATATTATCGTCAGCTACATATTGTAACACAATCCAATGATTCCTAGCGGTTACCCATCTAATATTGGCATTACAATTCACTTCAAATACCATCATGTGATCTTCATTAACAATGTACTCATCATAACCTGAGAGTTTTGGTTTAATACGGTACATGTTTTGGCGACCTCTAAACAGCTTCACAACATTTCTTTCTGTGCTATCATCACCCATTAGTACATCTTTAATTCCAACATCTTCTACTGCTTTATATGTACCATCTATCATCATGATAGGAGTTCCCCTAGCAAAACATCCGGTGAGCCCGTATGCGAACACACACGAGTTATATCCTTGGAACGCATTGTTAATTACGCGCTTGCCAATATCATTATATAATTCCTGCTGTTCTGTATCAACATCATACAGAAAATCATAAGTAAATTTCTTCTTCTTTTTCGTTGCTGGATTAATTAGTAAGACAGAATCATTGGTCACTTCGGTAATAGACTTAGTGTCTTTTTCGCGCTTGTTAAGGGGACGCACACGAACCGCGACTCGAACCGAGCTCTTCTCGCTCTGTGGAATATGGTCGATAAATGACATATTTGTATATTAACGCATATATAATTATTGTCTTGATTAAACAAAAAATAAAAGTACAATTGCATGTACTTCGGGGTCTATGTGAGAATACGGTATTGCGAGGTCGTCCGAGAGGATAAATTTAGTCATATCCTAATACAATCGGCTAATAGATCTGGGAATACTGTTATAAGTGTCAATACAGATGGCATGACACCATTTAAGTAACTAATGTTAATTTGTTTAGGCTAGTTATAGATAACTAACTTACTTCTTGGCCTTGCGCTTGCGCTTGCCCTTGCCCTTGCCCTTGCCCTTGCCCTTGCCCTTGCCTTTGCTGCGAGAGGTGCTGCGAGAGGTGCTGCGAGAGCGAGAGCGACGGCGGCGAGGAGGAGGAGGCTTGCCACCGGCGGGGGCCTTCTTGCGGCGGCGAGAGCTACGGCGCTTAGTATTACCCTTGCTGCGGGAAGGAGAGCGGGAACGAGAGCTACGGCGCGTAGACTTGGCGACTGAGCTAGAACGAGAGCGGCGCTTGCGCTTGCGCTTGCGCGTGGCAGCACCTCCAGTTTTTGCAACAGTGTTCGGCATGGTTATCAGTTAGGTATACTATATGGGTTATAAAAAATAAAATAAAATAAAATAAATACATTTCGTAGTTTAAATAGTTTAATTAATTATTGTCAAATTAGGTGGCAAACTCAATTTGGGCACCAGACAGGATGGGGTTAGTACCACCATTATTGTTCTTGACAAGACGCAGAACAATGTTAGTATCACTTGCTGGGAGAGCAAAAGCGATACTGTAAGCAGCGGATGTGCCATTGGGAACAGTTTGAGTAGCAAGAATAGTGGCATTGACAGTGTCATACAGTTCGCAAATAAGCTGACGATTAGCAGTGATGGCGAAGAACGTGAAATTACCAGTAGCGTATACACCGCCGTAACGAGAGTGATCCCAAACGAAGTAACTGGAGCTGACAATCGTCTGGGTAGTTGATGCACCTGCAGCTTGGAGGTTATCAAGAGAGTAGGCGACACGGTTGAGAGGAGCGCCGATAAATGATAGAATACCAGCACCGCTTGTACTGAGAACATCACCAGCACCACCATTAACAGCAGGAAGTGTGTAAGCAACATCAGCAGCAAGAGCAGCTGGTGCTTGAAGAGTTATCTTGTTGGTACCATTGGTAGTCTGCTCATAGAACTCAAGTACAGCGGGAGCTGTACCGGTACCTTGGAAGCTGTATGCACCAGTACCCTTGGAACTGAAGGCAAGATCGACATTGGCGTCGCCACCAGTGGCAGAGATCTGAGGGCGTTACCGGTTGCCGCGTTACCAATAGTGACCTCATTGACAGCGGCGGCAGTGAACGCAAAGATAGTGAGTTCGTTGCCATTGGCATCAAGAACCTCATTGACAACCGGGGAAGTAAGGGTCTTGGCGGAAAGGGTCTGGGTGTCTGTAGTACCAACAACAACGCCAGTAGGAACAACCTTTGTGAGGTTAACAGCAGCTGCGCCATTGCCTACAACAAAGCGGTTAGCAGTTAGAGCCGACTGACCAGTACCACCATCAGGCACTGTAAGAACACCGTTGATAGCACTAGCGGCAAGGTCAAGCTCAATGTTATCGCCGTTGAATACAAGACCACCATTAGCCTGAAGGTTTACATCAAGAGTGTTACCAGTCTTGGACATACCATTACCGGCAACGATTTGACCAGCACCTGAGAACTGAGTATATGCAAGAACTGTTGTATCAACGACAATAGGGTTATCAGTAGTAAGTACCCAACCGGAGTCCTCGTTGACAGTACCCTCTTGGACAAACATAAAACTGCCTGGCACAATCTTGGTAACATCATCATAATCGCTAGAACGAGCCATGGCACCACCGATACTAGCCCATACATAGATGCCATTGAACTCACCGTTCGTTTGATCCTTAAGAAGAACTCGATCACTAGCAACGAGAGCAATACCGTCTAATGTATCTCCATTTTCGAAATCTGTAGCTAATACCCCAGCACCTGTTGTCGCGGCGATAACATCGAACTTGATCTTGCTGCTAGTGCTATCACCAGTGATGAGGCCTGAAATTGTAATATCATTGAACAGCAGTGACATAATCGTATATTAGTAATTAGAAAAAATTTAAGGTGTAATTTAGACACTGTTTAAATTATGCCTTTTTTACACAAATAGCTTTGTGAGTCGTTGTCCAATCGCGAAGTTGGCATGCACTACTACAATAGTTAACACACTGACAACGAGAACACCGCTTCATGCTAACCTGTAGCTGATGCCGCTGGCAGTAGTTGCAGTTACTGTAACTATATTGTTTGTTAATAATTTCCATGCTCTTACGAATGTCTCCAAGTTCCGTGAACACTGCGTCTTCGTTAATCAGGGGATCGTCAGCCGGTAGCATCTCGATGTACCCAACATGATGGAGTAGGTTGTACTCGCCAAGAATGTTGATCAGGAAAAGATCAACTGCGTTACTTGATGTAGACATCCACACTTCTCGCGATGACTGCTGGCCCTTGTCGTTGAAGTACACTGTCTTCTTCTGAAGAATCTGACTAGCAAGTGGTTGCTTTACCATGACCACAATGTTCATCACTGGTTTCTTCTCAGCGGAGAAGCCGAACGATCCTTGGAAACCAAAGTCGTCGTAAGTTGCCTTGAATGCCTTGAAATCAATCTCGGCGATCAGTGCATCCTTCGGGTGATAAGGTTTGTACTTAAGTACAAGAAGGTTTTCAATTGCTGGACCTTTGTGATAGCAATCATACATGGCTTCCATCACTGGGATGTTAGCATTACGGAGTCGCGGCGAAAGATACATCTCGATCTTGCCCTCGGCGATCTCAAGGTTCTGCTTGTTCACTTGTCCATATGTGATCTCAAGCTCAATGAACTCACCAAGACGATTAAGCAGCTGCGTCTGCATGAATACCAGAACATTACGATCACCGGTCATGAGCGTCGGGTACAGATTACCCCAACTCTCACGAACACACTTCCAGAATGTAACGATGTCTTCATGGTTAGCAGTAATGGTTTTAAGATCAAGAGGTGGGAGCTGTGGGCCTAGCGGCTCATCGGGAACCGTTGGTTCCGGATCGGTAACCTCTTCCATAATAGGTTCGGTTACATCACAAGTCACAGTAGTAGGTCCGTCCGTTACAGTAACCGGCTCCTCAGCAACGACAACTTCATCAGTTACCTCAGTAACAACTGGCTCAGGCTCAGGCTCAGGCTCAGGCTCAGTAACAACTGACTCAGGCTCAGGCTCAGGCTCAGGCTCAGGCATTGGCTGATCCGGCTCAGGCTCAGGTACGATGTCTGGTTTGTCCATGACAGACTCTTGTCCAATAACAGTGCTCATGATCAAATGAGTTTGGTTTACTATAGTATAATAATTCAATTTTGATTATAAACTTAGAATATAATTATATCATAAAGATCATGTGTGGAATTTATTCTTGCTTCTATCAAGGCGACAAGCCGTGTTTTCAACATGACTGCATCGAATCAAGAGGACCAGAAGAGACTATTATAATTGATAGTGGTGATGGTGATGGTGATGGTGATGGTGATGAGGAGTGTAAAAGACATCTCGCATTCTATCGTCTTAAGATTGTTGGTATGGGAGATGGCACACAACCGTTTCAAACTGACGACATGGATCTAATGTGTAACGGTGAGATTTATAACTATAACGAACTAAGAACGATGTTTCAATTACCGACTAAAACCCATTCAGATTGCGAAGTAATCATGCACATGTACCGAGCGATAGGCATTGAGCAAACAGTGCAGATGCTGCATGGTGAGTTTGCGTTTATTCTAGTTGATAAGAGACAGAAGCTCGTACACTTCGCTAGGGATAGGTTTGGCGTAAAACCGCTTTACATGAGTAAGGTTACTGCTGGTAACAAGATTTCTATGCTTGAACTGTCTAGCTTGGTTGGCGCATTTATTAACAAAGAGGATGTATCACACACGGATCCCCGTACGGTTTATACCTACGATCTTGTTCATAAGACACTATCGTCCCAGCCGTATTGTGTTATTCAGTTTAACAGTATGCGCGGTAGCCCGACGAGATCATATATTTATGATTGTCTTAAGAAAGCCGTCAGGATGCGAGTGGAACAATCTGAGCGTAAAGTTGGATTCCTGCTATCGGGTGGACTAGATTCTAGTATCATCTTGAGTATTGCGCTGAATGAATGTAAGTTCACTGAGCCTGTGGATGTGTTTACATTTGGATTTGAAGCAGATGCCCCAGATGTTAAAGCAGCAAGGACAATGGTTGAGTTTCTGAAAAAGCGGCATGGTGACAACTGCATGAACTGGCATTTGGTTGTTCAACCAGTGCAGAACGGCATAGCTGCATTCCCGGAAGTTATTAACGCGATTGAAACCTATGATACAACAACTATTCGCGCTAGTGTTCCTATGTATCTGATTAGTAAATATATTAAAGAGGAAACTGATGTTCGCGTTATTATCTCGGGTGAGGGTGCCGACGAACTATTCGGTGGCTATCTGTACATGATGTACGCACCTAACCAATATGCATACAAAGCAGAAACTCTTAAACTCCTGCGAGAACTGTATATGTATGACTGCCTACGGGCTGATCGTACAACAGCCGCACATGGATTGGAGGTTCGTCCACCATTCCTTGATCAAACCCTAGTTGATGTAACTCTTAACTATAGCGAACTTATTGGATGTGATGATATTACTAAGCCGGTACTGCGTTATATTGCTTCTGATAACAGGCTTCTTCCCGAGGCTATTCTTATTGGTAAAAAAGAAGCATTCAGTGACGCGGTTGGACTTTCGTGGCAGGATGCTATGGAGAACAGGGCAACGGAAATGCTTCAGAACGAAGAAGGAGAAATCGCATACTCCACTACTATCACACCAGCAAGCAACACGGCAAAGGTGTTCCAAACGGTGTTCCGTGGGTTGTTTGGACCACAATGGAACCTACTGCCTAAGCTATGGGTGCCTAACCAACAATGGGTCGACACTGGTGGTGAACCATCTGCTCGTGTTCTAGCATGTTATAATGCGACACCTCTACTTGAATAACTATCATAAAAAATAAAATTATTTTTTTAAATTGATGCATCGTCATCAGGGTTGTTTTGGTTTCGCGGTGGTCTATCCACAATATTATGACCAATACGCTGAAGAATGTTTCGCAGCCCAGGATTCGCATTGTCTGCGATCACTTGCCTTGGCAGAACATTGTCAAGAACCATGGGGTTCCCTCGGTTACGCTCATTAGGATTATTATTATAAGGATTAGCCTGCAGTCGACGAAGACGAACACCGCCCGCCTGTGCTACAACTTCTCCCATTTGTACTAGCTGTTGGCGTAGCCGCGCATCGCGCGATTGTTCGTTTCTCCGGCGCATCTCTTCCTGACCTTGCGCAAAGTTCGCTCCTTGTCCTTGAGCTTGATTTTGAGCCTGCATGGCATGTAGAAAGGCGCCCAGAATATTAAGTTGCTGCTCGGCTGCGTGTCCTTGTGGTGCTTGTGCTTGTGCTTGTGCTTGTGCTTGTGCTTGTGGTCGATTACCATGACGCTGCCCAAGTGGGAATATCAGAGGGAAGACCATGCCATTAGGATCGTCAATTGCGTTTCGACGCGCACGAGCACGAGCACGACCACGAGCATTCGGGCGCTGAAGCGGAGTAGGTTCATCATCACTGTCTTCATCATCGAGTACTTCCTCAGATGACGGATCAACTAGAGGAGACACTTCAACAGGTACATCAACAGGTACATCAACAACTAATACCGTTGAGTTTGGGAGTTCCATTTCGGGTTCGTCCATTTCGGGTTCGTCCATTTCGGGTCGATTGCCATGATGCTGCCCAAGTGGGAATATCAGAGGGAAGACCATGTCATTAGGATCGTCAATTGCGTTTCGACTCGCACGAGCACGACCACGAGCATTCGGGCGCTGAAGCGGAGTAGGTTCATCATCACTGTCTTCATCATCACTGTCTTGACCATTAAAGTCTATTTCGTTAATCGGGCGATCTGGGTAGTACAGAGACTCAGCAGTACGGTAGCCTGCAAGAACGGAGACATCATATTTGCAAAGGGGACACGGAATCGCGTATTCATGTCGCTTTATATGAACCCATGTCATAATACATTTATCATGAAACCCGTGGAAACAAGGAGTGAAGGTTGGTTGTTCCTTAGAAGAGTCAACGATATCCAGACAGATTTGGCACTTGACTCCTTTGATATCTTTGGCATCTTCCTTTTTATCATCTTCAGCGACATCGTCCACGAATTCAACATTAGCACGGGGACCATACGCATCATCGATTACTTCCTCAGATGACGGATCAACTAGAGGAGACACTTCAACAGGTACATCAACAGGTACATCAACAGGTACATCAACAGGTAATACCGTTGAGTTTGGGAGTTCCATTTCGGGTTCGTCCATTTCGGGTTGGTTATTTGTATCTTTGTCAGCCATGTTGTTAACACAAATATCAGTTAATATGCTTATATTAAATCAATTTTAAAAAAGAAAGATTATTAATATTGCAATGTATATTGATTATGAAGTCTAATCGGCCTTACCCGCTTTGTTGGCACCAGCTGTCTTGTCGGCTTCGATACAACTCATCATAGTGGCTGCCATCGTGTCAATGACATTCTCGGACTCAGCAAGTGGGCTCGGGTCGACTGGGTGAACAGTCCGAGACGGAAAAGGAATTGCATCAACATCAAGCTCGTCATCAGATGCCATGGCCATATCCAGCTCAGTGTCGGCATCACTATCGGCGGCGTTAGTGTCAGCGTTAGCGTTATAACTAGCACCCATGCCGTCCATGTCACCAGTCGTACGAACACGGGTGATGGCTGATGAGCAACTGCGCTGCAGTGCACCACTGAGCTGTCGGTAATCAGCATGAACATTGTTAGTGTTACAGCGTTCACCATCACGAGGATTCGAGCTAAGTCCCATCCGCACGCCCTGTTCAACAGTAGACGGGTCGCTGGACAGATAGATGAACTTCCATCCGATCTCAGTCATTCGCTTAATGTAATGAGAAGACAGATCCTGGGTGTACTGACCCTGAGAAGCTGTGTCCTCGCCGTCCGTGACAATAACAGCGATAACATTCTTATGCTTTTTGTACTTAGAAAGAGTCTGAATGATCGCCTCGTACAAGGAGGTACTTCCCCTAGTGACATAATCAGCTGCCTCGAGAAGCTTGACTTCGCTCATCGGGACAGCATCAACAATGGTTTTCAGCTCATGGTTAAAAGTTGCAAGTGTGAAGATTGCCTTCTTGTCCGGGTTTTCCTCGGAGAACTCTTTCTGCTCCGAGATAACAGAGTTCATTGCGGTAAGCATAGCCTCACGAATGGTTATCATCGAACCCGATCGATCGACCAGGAACAGAATGTGTAGGGTGTCATCAGCAGCCTTGGACTCAGAATCGTCCTTGGCGACATCGGGAATTACAATAGGAGGATCTTCGGCCCAGATAGACATTGTAAAGTAGATGTAAGAGTGAAGTAGGGAAGTAATAAGATTGAAGTATATTACTAAAAGATAATTCAATTTTATCAGATTGTCCAAAAATTGAATAAAACTATCGAACTAATACAGCAAACTAGGAGATACATCAACCGACTAGTATGAGCAATTTCCTTCGTTTCGCATGTGTGCTACTGGCCATTACGGCCATGGGTATGAGTATGAGTACGATCGTGCGCGTTGAGGCAACGAGTGTCTGAGCTCGACGCACTTGTTGTTGGTCCAATCTTTGACTTTGAGGACTATGGCATCTTTATCAACGAGAACAACTTTTACAAGGAGACTCTTCGCCGAGCCGTCAACACATTGAACCTGAACCACGACACGATCGACGCGTTTAAGAACCGATGGTTTGCTTCTTCCGGCGGCGACACTGGAGACGCAAAGACTGACATTCCAATTGCTCTTTACATTGTACCGAGTATTCTAGGAATCTCGTTCTTCATCATTCTAGTTGGTGTACTTTCAACAGTTACAGTCATGACAGCAAGAAGTATCTGGAGGAGTTCGAGCAGGCCAATGACACGAACTATTCTGATGATTACCGAGGAGCTATTCTTGACCAGCGTAAGACCGATCACTTTACTCGCGGCAACGATTACCGGCTGGATCAGTTGTATCCAATGCTGCAGATGACTCACCGCATGATCATCGAGCTGCACCTTCGTAATAACGGCAATGATCCTTACGAGATCGCAGGTGACCTGCTTCCTGTTCGACGCACTGATTCGGACGCCCTTGCGCATGCTAATTCGGTGGAGGTGGAGGTGGAGATGGGACACATCGCAGATGACGGTGATGTTGATGACCACAATGGCGATGATCAGCCTGGTAATGCCAACGCCAACGCCAACGGCAGCGCGACAAGCTTTGTTGGTCAGATCGTCTAAACAAAAAATAACATCCTAAATAACATCCTAAATAACATCCTAAATAACATCCTAAATAACATCCTAAATAACATCCTAAATAACATCCTAAATAACATCCTAAATAACATCTACAACATTATTCTTTTTTATAAGTGGTTAACAATATCTACAACAGACTTCACTCGATCAGGTGCGATATTGCGAATGAATGTATCCTTAGCGGCTTTGGCACCTGAGATGTTAGCATCAGTTAGCTTGATGTCAGACGGTTGAAGATGTGTGGCTTCAATAGCTTCAGCAGCCATCTGATACCAACTAATGATATCCTCCCATTTATCAAACTTGAGGTTCCATGGTTTACTCGCGCTAAAATAATGGATGACCTTAGGGATATCGTTTCTGACAAGGAACCCCTTCTTCCAACCAATCATATTATAACGCTGATGAACATTATACCAAGGCACTCCTTTTTTAACGGTGTAGTATTCGGCGATTGATTGTTCGTCGACCATTGAATGACATGTTTGTTTCCCGTATGGTTGATTTTTACGAACGAATTCCAGATACTTGTCATACTCGTCAAAACTCGGAGATAGAACAACAGCACTGGCTGTTAACAGCATACCGCCCTTAGTTAGAATGTTATGAACATTGTTCTGAGATACTCGTACGCCATGTAGTAAATATCCATCACGCCCTCTTTGACCAGTTAGGAAATCCGGGATGTATCCTAGGGGTTTAACAAACGGGTTATTAAATGGTGCTGCTGGCGTACTAAGTTCAAATAGTTCATCGCAATTGGCAGTTGCTATAGTGTCACCATCAAGCAGACATGCCTTTTTATATGGTAGTGCGAGCATAGTCCATTTAGTGTATGCATCAGACTTCCAATCCTTATACAGTTTGTTTTGCTTATCCGTCTTAAGACGGCCTGTTTCAAATGTAAGATAAGGGACATGGAATAGATGAGTTGCTACTTTGAGTAATGTAGCCTGCGCTTCTTCTGATACATCAGGTGTGACCATTACAACTAAATCGGCTGCTGGGTTTGTGCGAAGAATCGAATACACCGCTGTGAAGATGCCTGGTAGATATGAATCACCCTTCATTAGTAACCATGTATAACAAACATCATGTACGGGCGGAGAGGAAATCTCGGGTAGCTGTGTTTCCTTTACATCTGGCAATACCGTCTCTGCGTTACCTTTTGTCTTTTTTACGGTTCTTTTCTTTTTTTTACTCTTAGGTGGCATGAATAAACTATATTATATTATATTTCCGAAGTTTAGTATAATAGAAAAAAAAATCAAATTTAGTAAGTTGGTTAATAAGTTAGTTAATAAGTTAGTTATATAGTTAGTTATGCCTTTACGAGATCCAGAAGATCAATTAGATCCTTTGCTGATTTGACATGAGTTACATTATGTCCCAGATCAAATAGAATTTTGTAAAGAACACCTGAAAACTTATCACGACTGACCAGAATCACATCCATCGTTGGATCATGAGATGTGTAAATTGCAGTCATGAATGTCATGTAATGATCAGCAGCATCACTATTGCCACTATCGATAATATGAATTTCGCCATCAAAATGCTCATGCGCAACTGTGGAATAACTGCTTTTAAAATAATGGATGTTGGCATCAACAGGATGATCAAACACAGGCTGTACATTTTCGAGATCAACTGCAATGAATGTTTTAGCCTTTGTGTACTTCATCTTGGTTTCTTGCGCGATACGACGAACCTGCTGTCTAGGCGGTGGCGGGATCTGTGGAACTGCAGTATACTCTTCTCGGTTAATTAGTGGATCAACATCATTATACGAGTTTGCCATACCCATAATGTCATAGTAGGCAAACTCAGCTGCTTGTTTATCAGCAGTCTTACGAGTTGCACATAGATTCGACGCGTATGTTTTACCAAGAACAATTACCTCTGATACCCATTGTAGCTGATGCGGCTCACCCCGACTAAAGGAGCTGTAATTAGGTAGCGGCAGAGAGTTTTTCTGACAATGCTCTTGTAGTAGATTTTTGTAATTCATAATGAACTAGTTTAATACATCAGATGTAATACATAACATTAATTCAAATTTTAAACGAAAATTGAAATAGTAATATGCTTATACAATCAGTCAGAATAGTAGTACAATACAAAAGTACAATAATGGAGGAGCAAAAAATACAAGTTTTCAGTATATGGGTCACACTGCTTACTACTGTACAGAGGCCACGGTTGAATTGGGTCAAACATACGCAACTGTAACATATTATAAATGCTTCCATGATTATGATAGGATGCTTCAGTATGTAGAAGATATTAATAAATCCAAGAAGCGATTTAATGTTGGCGCGAAGTGTTATCCTGGCATGCCGACTAAAGAGCAAATCGAAAAAGATTACGCTGGAATGAACCTAAACGATCAAGTTATTATTCCTGACACTAAGGATATTCGGTTTTAACTAATAGTACACCAGCCAGCGACTTCTACATCTACATTATCTACATTATCTACATTATCCTCATTATCTGTAATTTCATTATCTACATTACCTGTCTCTGTTTTTTCAGTCTCTGTCTCAACTGGTTCAACCGTGATGACAAGTTTTGGAGTAGCTTCCTCTGTAACTTCCTCAAGTGATGGGGTATCGGTTAATTCGATCTCTTCTTTGAGGGTTTCAATGACATCATTCAGAAGAGGATCTTCTTTGACAGCTGTGTCAACATCAACATCACCCTTAGGAACGATTAGCTCCTCTACTTCTTCTACTTCTTCTACTTCCTCCAGAACCATGAATTCACCATCTTCATGCATCTTTACAATTTTTTCCTTGATTTTTACAGCGATTTCTGTGTTACTGTTTTGGACCTTGTGATATGCGTCCTCAATGGTGCAGAAGCCCTGAACACGACTGGCGTAACTGTCTTGGAGGGTAGGTTCGTCCTTCGTGCAGATCTCATTAATATGAGTAGCAAGATAGGTATTTCCGCGACGGATTACATCCTTAGCATAGTACTCGAGAGCTTTCTCAAACAAGGTCTGCCCGATTCCTTTGAATAAAAGGAGTCCGATATGTGTAGCCATTGTTGGACTATATCTATATTTTTATAATTTGTCTAGAAAAAAAATTGAAAAAAAAAATTGAAAAAATAGGTCCTATTATGCCGCTTCGAAATCAAAACACACGATCTTTCGATTTCCTGAAGCAGTCAATTTTCAAGCACCTTAGCAACTATGAGCAGCGCCGCACCCAAGAAGGATGCCGTCTCCGACGAGAAGCACGAGCGCATCCCAGTGCCCGACGAGAAGCACGAGCGCATCCCAGTGCCCGACAAGAAGCAAGAGCGCATCCCAGTGCCCGACAAGAAGCACATGGTCAACGAGGCGCTCCCGGCTCATGTTCCGTGCAACCGCGTCCTGACCGGAGTCCTCACCGCACACGCCACCGAGGACAACTACATCGAGGCGCAGACCGGACCTGGGCTGCACAGCCTTGATCAGAAGGGTGACATTATGTCGATCCTGCTGAACCTCTTCTGGGACTCCAACTCGTTCATGGCGGCGTTCCGATTCCACCGCAACATGCCCAGCCGCAAGTTCACCCTGAAGGACCGCATGATCTGGCAGAAGTACTCGCTGCTGGTCGTGCAGTTGCCCGCCCGCGAGCACGGCGGTGCTACGATCCCGTTCTGGATCGACCCGGTTCTGCTCCCCGCTCTGTGGAAGATGCACTGTGAGTTCTTCGTGGACCAGATGATCATCGACCACCGCGCTGACATCCCGGACTTGCGCAAGAGCTACATCGAGTGCATCGAGTGCATGCTGCGCTTCGACATCGACCCGGACACTGGAGCCGGCAGCGTGGAGCGCCGCACCTAGACAGGTGGTGTTTTACATTGGTGGTAATGTGCCAGAGGTACCGGTGCTTGTTTTTTAGTCTTATTGTACAAGTATGTTACATCACAATAAACACATTTCCAGTCACCGGATAGCTGCTTAGCACGAGCGGCAAACTCAGCAAAGTTCTTATATTTGAAGGGCATGGCTCGTAACCCGTATTTATTACGGCTCGTATGTTATTTACAAAAAAAAAATAAATTCATTTTCACTTAAGCGCGAAGGAATGCAGCCACTGGTCCACGGCACATTGGGCACTTGCGAATCTCTGGGCCAGCGTTCGCATGGTTAAGACACTGATGACCGCACTGGGCAATGACGGTATCAGCAGGCGACTCACGGTCAATGCAACAAATCTCGCTCTTGTACACAGCCGAGAGCGCTGCGATAAGAACAGCGTTACCATTCTTCATGGCGTCGGTGAGCTGCTCAAGTGCAAGCTCCTTAAGATTGGGAAGCGGGCAGAGTTGCATCTCCGGCCAAAGACTCATACCAAGGATCATGGGACAGGACGCAAGGTCGTAGTTGTAACGAGTGCCGGTATGATGGGTTACAACACGACGGTGATCACCCTTAAGAAGAACACCAGCCTGCGTCGTGCCAATGTCAACAGCACCATGTGACTTCTTCTGCTCGACCAGAGCTGCTGCAGCAACCGATGATTCATCAGCAGACTTAGCAACAGGAGAACCACGACGACGCACCGACGACTGCTCCACAAGTCCGCGCGACACCACACCATCATCAAAGTTACCGTCCTCCGCTTCCTCGACACCATCATTCGACAGGTCAAGCGAGCGGTACACCGGAGGCGGTTCGTAAGCACCCATGGACATCATGTCGTCCATGGACATCATGTCGTCCATGGACATCATGTCGTCCATGCCATCCATGTCGTCCATGTCGTCCAGGTAAATCGTAGGGTTATAACTACCACGAGTAGCACCACGATAACCACCACCTGACTGGGGATATCCCATGTTAACAGTACGCGGTGTGTTAATGACGAAGGTGTCGTTGCATCGCCATGTTGTACCCTCAGTAAACTTATCAGTCTCCTTAGCACCGTGTGTAGGCGTGACAACAGGATAGAAGTACACAGAGTCGCGCTTGGATTCAGCCTTCTCGTCCTCTTCAGCGACTGCGACCTTCTCCTTCTTATCGTCAACCGTCTTCACCTTACCACCGAGAAACATAGTGCAGCTGGTGCGCTGGTCAACCGCGACATCGTACGCACGGTGAGGGTGTAGTTCGTTGACTTGGTTAATAGCATAATCAGCACCCGGGTCGGTCCCATCAACTCTAGTTGACTTATGATAAAGATCGAACTTGATCATGTCGTTAGTAAGGTTGACGATGGACCAGACGAACTCCTGGTCCGGTTGGTCAAGCATGCCCTGAAAAGAGCTGTGGTTGTCGATCAGCTCACCGCGGCGGGTAACCAGAGAGCGGCATCGTCGACTCACGGTCTTAAGAATGAGAGCGGCCAGAGGTGTTTTGGTCGTCTCAGAGTAGAGGATCATAGTAGATCCCGGGAACTCGCTGACATAAGCGGCCCAGTCAGACCCCTCTTGCGAGGCTGCTTTTGTAAAGTTTCCATTATACGGCATTGTAAATGATTTATCTTGTTAGTTTGTTGGCTTGTTAGTTTGTTGGCTTGATCTTATTCGGGTATTAATATGAAAAAAGAAATTCAATTTTTATAATTATGCAACGGGAAGATTGTTGTTGCGGGTAATAATACCAACGGGTTGTTCAAACAGATCGTATACTTGCTCAGTATCAGAGGGTTCTTCGATAGTCTCATATGTTACAGTAGTATTAGCAGGTACCGAACTAGCAGCGATACTGTTAAGGAGGAAGGCGGGCGTCTCGTACTCTTCTTCATCTGAACAATCTTCAACTAGCATTTGATTCTTCTTAAGCCACTTAGCGCGAGCCTCACCCTTACGCTTAAGTTTATCAGTAAGCTTTTTAGCTTCCTCTTCCTTAAGTTTCTCAAGTAGTTTAGGTAGGCGAGACTCAGCAAGAGCTTTGCGTTTAGTCCCTCGAGTAACCATGGTATCACATCGTTTAAGTTCTTGTTTAGTACGACGGACTCGGGATTTAGTATCAGTACCACGACGGCGACGATTGCCATATGATCGTGAGCGTCGTCCACCCCATTGATCTAACGGTTTCTTCTGACTCTCAACTAGTTCCTTCTGGGCAACATCAACGGCCTCCTTAAACGATTCGTCTAGTTCAACATCATCATTGTCAGCCTCGGTTGCCTCAGCTACTAGGTGCATGAATAGTTGCGGATTGTTAACATTCTCTTGAAGTAGCTTCATAATGAAAGCAGCTGTTAGATTTTCATGTAGGTCCCATTTATCCCAGTCTGGTTGGTACTTATGATTGCTGTAAAATAGTTCATAGAGTTTCATAACTTGATACTTAGTGCAGTAATTGATTTCAATGATCTTATCGATACGGCCTGGACGCATGAGGGCGGATACATTCTTAAGCGGAGAAACATTGTTCGCGGACATAATGATGATGCGGCCATGCGGCTCAACGATTCCGTCAATGATATTAAGAAGACAATCCATAGTTAGTTTTGAATTGCGCTCATAACGGTCCCTAAAGAAATCACTCCGCTCAACATCCTCCATAAGAAGAATATACTTCTGATAGTGAACATAGTTGTTAAGTTCCGTCATAAGAGTAATAAGCGTGGTGTTATCCTTAACAGTTGTGAGATCAAGACAGAACACAGGCATGTCGTACATGTTCGCGAGGATCTTGGAAATTGTGGTCTTGCCACTGCCTGGAACGCCGTGTACTACATACCCGCGCTTATACGGGATACCCCGCGATGTATACCACTTTTCATTATCCATAAAGTGTTGAATATCTTGGAATAGTTCTTTGTCTACGGATTTAGAATACACTGTGTTAGCAAGAGACTTGCTAGTCTGTACATTGACTACTTCCCATTCAATTGTCTGTTCATCCTTCTTCTTACCCTTTACAATAGGACGGTAAACTCTGATTAGTCCGCGGGTATCGATTTTGAGACGCATGATGCTTTGGACATATGCCTTAATCGTATTACTATCAGCGGTTGTTGACTTGACTACAATGGATTTGTTCGACTTTGATGAACCATCTGAGACAACTGAGATAACACTCGACTCTACAATATTAAGAGAGATCTTGTGTCCTTTAAACTCATCTTCGAACTTCTTTCCTTGCATGTCCTTAAGACTAAATTCCACTTCTCCATTCCTAGGGATCAACTCGTAACTAGTTAGATGCTTTTTAAATTTATCAGCAAGATATTCCTGAAACTTATCATAGATTGGGTTATGTCCACCGGATGGGGTAGACGCACCAATGGTTACTTCTTGGCTTTTAAACCACCCGAACTTATTAATTACATACCGCAGTAGGTAGACACTACCCATTACCTCGGTTAGAAGCAGACTAAGATGCATCTTAGTATCGCCTGTTACGGGCAGTAGTGATAGCACCAACGCGATTAGAGTCGATTTCCACATCATGATTGTCACTGGTTTTAGTAATAAATTATTATTCAAACTTAAAAATGAATTATTTTATGGGATAATAAAGCAATGATGGGGTATTATTATTATTATGTGACTTCTATTTATTATTGTGTAAGTGGTAAAACTATAATTAAACTCGGTATAACATGCTCTCCTAAAGATCGTATGTGTACATATCAAACATCCATATATAATATGAGATATGCGGTAGTATTCAAAGTCCCTTGTAACCTTGAACAGATCACAGAGTTTGAGTCTAGTGTTTTGGAAAAATATAAAGAGATACAGATTTATAACAACGGGTATTATTATGAACAATTGTATTGTAATGATGAGAAGCTACAAGAAATTATTGATTATATTCGGGTTAGTATTCCATATAATTTTACAGAATTATCCCATGATACGGCTATACTAGAACAAAGGACTGTTGAGAAATTAACAGATACGGATAAATACCATAATGTAATGCATGTTGTAGAAGATACATTCCCATACAAACTTCGTGGGTATCAACTGAAAGCATATGAAGAGATGACTAATATTCTACAGACTGGGGATACCGCTATATTAAATATTCTTTGTAGATGTGGGAAAACCATATTGTTTCAAAAGTACGTGCATGATAATATTCATGAGTATGATTTCATTATATATGCAACACATAGGTTGATTCTTATTGATGAAATTAATACCCGATGGAGAAGTATTTTTCCAGAACTAGACATGTACGAAGTTTCATCTAATACATCTAATACATCATCCAATACATGTAGTGTTACTAGAGGTGGTATTAATGTTATTCCTATGGACAGTGATAACCCTGTGTTTATTTCCATATGCAATAAATCGTTTGGTAAATTGTATAATTTGAACTTTAGCGATAAAAGAGTTTTAATAATATTTGATGAAGCTCATAACCTAGTTACTAGTAATTTATCGCTAACGCATCCGTTGAATGTTTTAGACGAAATGAAGATCAAACAACTTAAAAAAATATTTGTTACCGCAACTCCTAAATACGGTAACTATATAACACATAAAAAGAGTATATTTATGAATGATAAAAAATACTTTGGTTCTAATAACAAGGTGATGTTTAATAACATATCTGAAGCGATTGAACAAAAATTTATGACTGATATGAAAGTCATCGTTGGTGAATATAAATCTCTGCTTAATCATGAATCAATAGATGACCCACTTAATAAGATTATGAGCATTATAAAGGATATAGAGGAAAATGAAACATTATCATACAAGCCTAAAAAACTATTGATGTTCTGTAATTCTAAAAATAGAGTTGATATGATTTATAATAAACTAAAGGGAAATAAAGAATTAGATTGGGTTGTTTATAAATTACATTCTGGTATGAATGATAGGGAAAAGATTAAACAAATGTCTGAATTTACTGACAATAAGAATAAATGTATTATGGTTAACTGCCAAATGATTTCTGACGGTATTAACATTCCATCAATAGATTCAGTTGCATTCGTGGATCCTCGGTATAATAAAGAAAATGTTGTTCAGATTATCTTTCGCCCTAGAACCTATATGACTGGTGTAGAAAAAATGGCTTATTGTATTATACCTATCACAGATCAAGAAAAACAAGAAAAGTTCGATACATTCTTTCAAATTCTAGATGAGCTTTGCAACAAAGGTGATCCAAGCGCAATAGCGTTTAAGTCATTTAATAGTGATAGTAAGAAATCTTTGGGTAATAATTTAGTAAAAGAAATTCCTGGAATTATTATTGATGCTAATCTTAAAGCTGCACTATATGACTATTCACAAAGAAGAGATAAAACTTTAGATACTATTTTAGATGCTATTTATAAAGTACTAAATGATTATATTCCTAGACCGGTTGTAGAGATTTGTAAAAGCGTTCAGAACTTAATGCCTGAAAGCAGCACTGAAGAATGCAAATCAGAACTTAAAAAAATGTTTGAAAATAAAACACTTGGGTATTGTAAAGATACTGATGAATATTACCTAGTTAAGAAATTTAAGAATTGTAATATGAGTCTGCTCGCGTTCCTAAAAAATATGCAAGAAGAAGGCATTACAAATGAGCAAGAATATCTATCGTATATTGCTGAGAATCCATGGAAAGAATATCCAGATGATCCAGTTGATTGGGGTGGTAAGTATGTAGGTTTTCGTTGGATTGATTTATATGAAATTGATGATAGTATCGAGTATTATGATTTTGAAGAATGTAAAAATATCATAGAAGACTTATTGTCTGATTCAGATAATCTAGATAAGTTAACAGCTTGTAAAAGTAATAATCAAAAAATGCAATTTTTACACGGCATTAATTCATCGATCCCTCCTACGGTAAACGCAGCTGAATCAAGATACGGTAAAAAAATTTATGAATTAAGTTGTTATGTTAGGAGC
>Ga0307983_1000369_pt1 | contig 23254 bp, 15 predicted proteins | sample OrgLakmetagen991_FD_201845 | JGI IMG/M metagenome (GOLD analysis project Ga0307983, IMG submission 201845) | Saline water microbial communities from Organic Lake, Antarctica - #991 | ecosystem: Environmental > Aquatic > Non-marine Saline and Alkaline > Saline | place: Antarctica: Organic Lake...
CACAACACCGGATATAGTAAGGCTGGAAATGACTTTAGATGACTACGAATTTCTTGGTGAAACAGAAATTGAAGTCGAATTCCACAAGTACTTCGGCTTATTTAATTATGTCAACACAATTAATGGCGCAGCAGTTACCGCAAGAAATCAAAGTTTTGTTTACTTAAGGGGAAAAACACCTGTTAATTTAGGATCTCCTCTTTTAAATAGAGCTTTGATTAAAGCATACAAGGCTTATCCTGATGCTGACTTTTTAATGCCATCGATGACTGCCATGGAAATAGAACAACTTTTCTTGGGAAGAAAAGTAAAAATGTCAGCGAAAATAAAATCCTATAAGATTAGAAAATAATCTTCACTGCATATTAATAATTATAAAAAGTGCCTTATCTAAGGCACTTTTTTTTTAAATTTGATTCATTATCAAAGTCATAGATTTATGCGTTGCTTAAAGTACTTATTAATATCACTTATTATTTTATTTGCAATTGCATGCAGCAATTCTGACGAAGATCAACCTTTCGGAATAAGAATATCGCCTGATGCAAATTACTTCAATAAGCAAGGTGGGAGTATCATCAACTTTACATTTACTGCTGAATCTAGAGCAGACTTAACAAGGTATCGTGTAATTGAAACAATTGATGACCGAGTAGTGAACACATTAAGAGACCAAAACATCTCGGGTAAATTTTTCTCAGACTGGTTAGATTACACTGTTCCTGACTCTTTAGGTTTTGGCAATCATCAAATTCAATTACTTTTTTCAACTTTTGACGTTAAGGGTAATGAAATGAAGAGAGCGAAGTTTATTACGGTGAACGTTGCAGGAAGATTATTGACAGAGTATGGCGGGAATACAATGTATTCAAGTTTAAGTAACCAATTTGATGCGTATGATTTACTAACAGGTAATCCAAAGTACAGCGCAGATTCTACTTCACATATTCAAGATTTTACATTTGCAAATCCTACAGATTCTCTAAGTAAAACTTGGACATCACCAATTGAAGCAATAAAGTTTGTTAAGTTTAATGGCTTTGATTATCCTAACGCTACGGATATTACGGTTAAAACGGCCTTTGACACAGGAATCAAGAACGATACTATAAGGAACTTGAAAGCGGATGACATCCTGCTAACAAAGATTGATGATAGATATATTGCTATAAAATTAATTTTTGTTATAGACCCTAACGGTAAGGATAACGATAGGTATATTTTTAGCATAAAACGATAATTAATTTTGAAGGTATGAAATTAAGTAGGATATTATTTATCGGGATACTTTTCTTCAGTGTAAATTTTTCTAAAGCTCAAGATCTAATAGAGTTAACTTTAATAAAGAAGCTAGAAAAGCAATATGACAACCGAATTAATTCAGCAATATTATCGATAGATGGTTATTACCTTGTTACAGGGTACACATTAAATAATAGCGCAGGAGGAAAGGATATTTGGGTAGCCAAAATAAATGTTAGTGGTGAAATTATTTGGGAGCACAACTTTGGAGATGTCAATAACGATGAAGGAACAGCGCTAGTTGAAACAACAAAAGGAGATGTTGCCGTAGTTGGTCACTCCATAAATTCAGCCTCTGGATATACAGAAGGATGGTTTTTAAAATTGAATAGTAGTGGCAAGCTTCTAAAAGAATCTGTGCTTAAGATATCTTCCTTTGTTAAGTTAAATGACATTAAGAACCTAGACGATAAGAGTTTTGCTGTATGTGGAGTTAGTAAAACTAACACGGACAATGATTTGAACTTCATGTTGATGAAGTTAAACTCAAATGGCGCTAAAATTTGGCAGCAAGAAGTTGGTACGAAATATTTTGCAGATGAAGCTTTTACTTTGTTTGTGACCAAGGAGAAAGAAATTTTAGTGTCAGGCTTCACTACGCTTCCATCTCAAAAGAGGAAGATATTGTTAGTTAAGACAGATGCTTATGGTAAGGTGCTATTCAAAGAAGAATTAGGAGACGAGGGAATGAACTCCATTACCTCGATGGAAGAAACCCCTAATGGTAAGATAATAATGACCGGATACACTTCCGTTAACTCAAAAGGGGAAGAAGATGTTCTAGTAATGGTATTTGATAAATTTAAAAAGGTAATATCTTACAAATCATTCGGTAAAGCTTCCGTAGATAAGTTTAATTCTATTAAAGTATATAAAGGAGGCTATTTGGCAATCGGAACCTCAAATTCATTTAAAAAAGGACATTCGACTTTATACTTCGCAAAGTTTGATCGAAATTTAGATGTTGAATGGGAAAGGACTCACACCTCTGAAGGAAGTTCAGTTGGTACAGACTTGATCATTAATCGGGATGGATTTACGGCCTTTGGTTCGGTAACTAACAATGGGGTTGAAAATTCGTTAATCCTAAATTATACGGACAATAGCACGGCCATATTCGCCAGTGCTGAAGATGATAATTCTAAAGAGGAGATATTAAAAAAATATTCTGTAATGAATGGTATGACCTTACTGGAAAATGTTGTTAAAGATGAATTTGCAGACGTTACTTACAGGGGCAATGGAGATCCACTAAAAGGATTAAACGTTTCCAAGACATTGGATGACTTAAAAGTTGGTAATTATTATGCACTGATTATTGGTATAGATAACTATAGTGGCTCTTGGAGAGCCTTAAATAATGCCGTAAACGATGCTAAAGCAATAGAAACGCTGCTAAAGACAAAATACAAATTCAATAATTTTAAAACACTTTATAACGAGCAGGCAAATAGAACAAATATCATTTCCTCGTTAGAGTGGCTGGTGGAAAATGTAAATCCTGATGACAATGTGTTTATATACTATTCCGGTCATGGGGAGTTTAAAAAATCATTAAATAAAGGATACTGGGTTCCCTACGGAGCAAATACGCTATCTACGAGTCAGTACATTTCAAATAGTGATATTCAAACGTTCATTAAAGGAATTCAATCCAATCACACCTTATTGGTGGCAGACGCTTGTTTTAGTGGCGATATTTTTAGAGGTAACACGATGTCTGTGCCATTTGAAAATTCTCCAAAGTATTTCAAAAAAGTACATAGTTTAAAATCGAGACAAGCCATGACTTCTGGAGGACTAGAGCCGGTAATGGATGGGGGTTCTGATGGACACTCGGTTTTTGCGTATTACTTGCTGAAAGCATTAAAAGAGAACGATGCAGACATGATGGATGCAAGTCAGGTATTTGGAAAGTTAAAGATTCCGGTGTATAATAACTCTGATCAATCTCCGGACTTTAAACCAATTGGAAAGTCTGGTGATGAAGGAGGACAGTTTATTTTTATGAAAAAGTAACCCCTAACAATAGAATGAATATTCGATGTTCTCTTGTCCTGATATTACTGTCCATTCTTTCATTAAAATCTTACACTCAAAAAAATAATTTTAGCAGCTACACGGTCAGAGAGGGCCTACCTCAAAATACAGTGTATAAAATTTTTCAAGACTCTAAAGGTTATTTATGGTTAGGGACCGATGGCGGCGGGGTATCTAAATTTGACGGTAGAAAGCATACCTATTTTAAAAAAGAAGATGGGTTATCAAGCAACGTTGTTCGCGATATTCTTGAAGATAAAGATGGAAATATTTGGTTCGCTACGAATGATGGGATTAGTATTTATAATGGCATTGAATTCAAAACCATCACAAAAGAAGATGGATTAATTAGTAATACCGTTGTAAAAATATATGAAGATTCTAAAGGAAGAATATGGGCAGGATCTACCGGAGGAGGGTTGAGTTGTGTGTCAATAATGGACAGCGTTTCAGTTACTAATTTTACCATGAACGATGGACTCTCAAGTGATAACGTTTTTTCAATATTAGAAGACAACTATGAGAGACTTTGGCTTGGGTTTATTGGGGGACCTCCTCAAATTGTTAGCCTTGAGGATGACGAGCTAACTGTTCAAGAGATTGCCACAAATTACAACTATGACCTGAACGCAATCTATTGTGGCACTAAAGACAAGGGAGGGAATATATGGTTTGGCTCGATAAACAACGGAGCATTCAAGTTTGAAAATATAGCATTAAACTCAAGTCCTACGGTAATCAATTATAGTGTTCTTTCAGGACTGCAGGATAACTATATTCTAGATATAAATCCTGTTGGTGACACTATCTGGATAGCAACGAATAACGGGGGTGTTCACTATATAGTAGGCAACGAGATTAATAGATTTACAACGAAAGATGGGTTGCCGGGGAATCAAATTTTGGACTTATTTTCTGATAGAGAAGATAACCTTTGGATCAGCTGCATGGGTGAAGGAATTTTGAAATTGAATGGATTCGAATTCTCTCACTATAACAGTCTAGGTGGATTAATTAGCGATCAAATTAGTTACATCAGGAAGAGCGATTCAGACTCTTCCATATGGTTGGCGAGCTACGATAACGGATTGCAAAAGGTGAAGATTGAAAATGGAGAGGTGATTAGTGAAAGTCATATACTTTCTGAAAACCGGCTTTATAACTCAATCAAGGCTTTTGATATTGACGCAAATGGAAACATGTGGGTTGGTACTCAAAACGGGTTAATAGTTTGGAATGAATCTATACTTGCTACCGTTGGATCGGAATACATAGCAGGAGAGAAAATTAACTCCGTTTTATGTGCAACCTCAGGTTGGGTTTGGATCGGCACAAGTAGTGGGTTGTCATTTTACAATGGCGAATATGGAGTCTTTAGCGAAGAAGAAGGGTTTATTAATAATGAAATACAAACGATTATTGAAAGTTCGGATGGAACTGTTTGGATTGGAACCTTAGGCGGCTTAGCAAGCTATAAGGATGAGGTAATGGTAACTTACGATGAAGTGGAAGGACTAACAAATTTGGAAGTTCACTCTTTGGTAGAGGCTAGTGATGGTAAAATCATCATTGGTACCTATGGTGGAGGGCTATTCTCTTTAGACCCATCCAAGGACTCCTCGCAGGTTACACTGCTGTTTGACGCTGCTAACTTAACATCTTCAAATATTTATTCTCTATGTTTTGAAAATGACAGTACCCTTATTGTAGGAACAGATAGGGGTATGGATAAAGTTTATTTTGACTCCAACTTTTCAGTAAAGTCTTTACAGCATTTTACAGAGAACAATGGTTTTCGAGCAATTGAGAACAACATAAACGCAATCTACAACGACAAAACGGAAAACACCGTATACTTCGGAACTGTAAGTGGACTTACCACTTATAAACCGAAACGTGATGAAAAACGTACTCATAAACCAGAGATTATTTTAGAGGAGATTTTGTTATTTAACCAGCGAATGGATTGGTCTAAATTCGGGGATACTGATAGCAACCTTTTGCCGATTAACTTGGAGTTGGCATTCAGTCAAAATTTCATATCCTTCTCATACAGCACAATTTACTTTAGCAATCCAAATAATATTTCGTACGAGTATAAACTAAGTGGACTCAGTGAGGAATGGTTTACCTCTAACAGTAGTGATATCGTTTTTCAAGGACTGGAAGCAAATTCATACACAATTGAGGTAAAGTCGATTACTGAAAATGGTGTTGAAAGTGAATCTCATAAATTCTCATTTGTAATAAACCCACCATTTTATAAAACGTGGTGGTTTTATACTTTTAGTGCCTTATTTATTTTAATTGGGATTCTTGTTTTTATAAATCTCAATTTGAGAAGGTTAAAAAGAGAAAAAATTATTTTGGAGAATACGGTAAGTGAGAGAACTAAGGAAGTTGTAGAACAAAAGGACATTATTGAAGAAAAGAATAAAGAGATCATGGATAGCATAACCTATGCAAAGGGTATACAAAAAGCTATTCTGCCTGACGCACCCAAATTAAATCGTTATTTCGATGATTTTATGGTATTCTTTAGTCCTAAGGATATTGTCAGTGGAGATTTTTATTGGGCGCATGAAAAAAACGGGAAATATTATTTCATGGCAGCAGACTGCACAGGTCATGGAGTTCCTGGAGCCATTATGAGTGTAATAGGCCACACTTGTTTAGAATCAACCTTAAAGCATCCTAAAGAATTAACTGCGGGGGAATTTTTAGATTTATTAAATCAAAATGTAATAGATATTTTACTTCAATCGAAAGAACATAGTGTCAAAGATGGAATGGATGTTGGTTTCTGCATTTATGACCCCGCATCTAACAGTTTACAGTATGCCGGAGCCAACAATCCAATGTACTTCATTCGAAAAATTTCTGCAGGGTTTAGTGATAGTTTGACGGAAGAGCTTTTGGTTTTATCCAATGAGGAGTGCAATCTTTTTGAATTTAAAGCCAACAAGCAACCCATAGGAGACTATGAATATCGCACCAACTTTGATACGCACACCATTACCGTTGAGCCCGGTGATACCGTGTATCTTTTTAGTGATGGGTTCCCAGACCAATTTGGCGGTAAGCGCGGAAAAAAATACATGTACAAGCCGTTTAAGAGGTTTCTTTTAGCAGTTCAAAATAAAACTTTAGGAGAGCAGCAAGAATTGTTAAGTACCGAGTTAAAGAGTTGGATGGCACCTCAAGAAGAAGTCACTCACGAGCAGGTAGATGATGTTTTGATCTTTGGTGTGCGCTTCTAATTATACCACAAGAAGTTCTGACGGAGCCCGGTAATACTAATTGATTTATTACAATTAATTCTTAGTTATTATCCTATTTAGATACGAAAGGAAATAGGTTATCTGTTAAACTTATTTCCTTTCACCTCAAGAAAGTGGTATTTTACCTTCGAGCAACAGCTCCCCGATTTCGGTCCAGTTTTTTTTTATGTTCCCACTTTTCTTAACCAAGCTTTCAAAAAATTACTTTTGCACCATGGCAAATCAAGAAGAAAATTTGAAAAATATTATCGGTCATGCTAAAGAGTATGGCTTTGTATACCCTTCCTCCGAAATTTATGATGGCTTGAGTGCTGCATACGATTACGGTCCACTTGGAAGCGAATTGAAGAACAACATCAAGCAATATTGGTGGAAAGCCATGGTACAAATGCACGAAAATATTGTAGGAATAGATGCATCTATCTTTATGCATCCTACCACGTGGAAAGCTTCCGGCCATACAGATGCATTCAACGATCCGCTAATCGATAACAAGGACTCTAAAAAGCGCTATAGAGCCGATGTTTTAGTGGAAGATTGGGTGACTAAAGTTGAAGCGAAGATTAGCAAAGAAGTAACTAAGGCGGCAAAACGCTTTGGAGATGCTTTTAACGAAGCGGAATTTAGAGCCACTAATCCAAGAGTATTAGCCAACCAAGAAAAGATTGACGACGCAGAAGGTCGATTTAAAACTGCCATGGAAGCAGAAAAGCTGGATGATGTGCGACAGTTAATAATCGACCTAGAAATTGCAGATCCAGTAAGTGGTTCAAAAAATTGGACGGATGTGCGTCAGTTTAACCTAATGTTTAGCACAGAAATGGGAGCTATGGCAGATGGAGCAAGTACGATCTACTTGCGACCAGAAACCGCTCAAGGCATTTTCGTAAACTTTTTGAACGTTCAAAAAACATCGCGTTTAAAAATTCCTTTTGGAATTGCACAAATTGGTAAAGCGTTTAGAAACGAGATTATTGCTCGTCAGTTTATTTTTAGAATGCGAGAGTTTGAGCAGATGGAAATGCAGTTCTTTGTTCGACCTGGGGAAGAGATGAAATGGTACGATTACTGGAAAGAGGAACGTTTAAAATGGCACTTAGCCTTGGGAATTCCTCAAGAAAAATACAAGTTTCATGACCATTTAAAAATGGCGCACTACGCCAACGCAGCTGCCGACATTGAGTTTGATTTTCCTTTTGGTTTTAAAGAATTGGAGGGAATTCACTCCAGAACCGATTTTGATTTGAAACAGCACGAGATGCACTCTGGCAAGAAGTTGCAATATTTTGATCCCGAAATTAACGAGAGTTACGTTCCATACGTAATTGAAACCTCTATTGGCTTAGACCGAATGTTTTTAGCCATTCTTTCCAATTCCATTCAAAATGAAGAATTGGAAGATGGAAGCTCTAGAGTGGTGATGCGAATTCCAAACTTTTTGGCACCAATTAAAGCTGCAATTATGCCGCTAACCAAAAAGGACGGACTCCCCGAAAAGGCAAGAGAGATTTTAAAAACCTTGCAAATGGACTTTAATTGTCAATACGACGAAAAAGACTCCATTGGCAAGCGTTACCGAAGACAAGACGCAATTGGAACTCCATTATCCATTACAGTAGATCACGATAGTTTAGAAGACGATTCTGTAACCATTCGAGATAGAGATACTATGCAGCAGGAGCGCGTCTCAATTGCAGACTTACCTGCTATTATTGCAGAAAAGTTGAGGTTACGGTAACCCCGAAGTATAGATTAAGATTAACGAAAAGCAGTGAGGATATTCTCACTGCTTTTTTTGTGAATAGAAATTTTTGCTTTTAATCTAAGGTGTGGCCTTAGTTTATTGTAAGTGGCTCTAATGATTGAATGGTTAATGTGTTTAGGCTCTTCTTGCATCTGACATTTTAGGTCAAGAACGCTTGCTTTAAAATTCCATTCACCCTTACAGTGAGAGCATACATTATAATCTTTTCGTCTGCTACTTTAATTCTGTGAATTTGTTCTTTGAGTAAACAAGTTTATGTTTTGTAAACGTGTTTAGGATAGGATATTTGAAATAAAAAAGGCCCGCAAACTGCGAGCCTTTTTGTTGGGTTAATGATTTTGTTATTCTACCGTAACAGATTTCGCTAAGTTTCTTGGTTGATCAACGTTACAACCTCTCATCACAGCTATGTGATAAGAAAGTAGTTGCAACGGTATAACTGAAATCAACGGGTCTAAAAACTCATCTGTTTCTGGAATTTCAATGACGTGCTCGGCCATTTCCCGCACATTTTCGTCTCCTTTTGTTACAATCCCAATAATATTGCCATTTCTCGCTTTTACCTCTTGAATGTTACTTACCACTTTTTGATAGTTTGCAATTCTGGTTGCAATAGCAACAACAGGCATATTTTCGTCAATAAGAGCAATTGGTCCGTGCTTCATTTCTGCAGCAGGATAGCCTTCTGCATGGATGTAAGAGATTTCTTTCAACTTTAGGGCTCCTTCTAGAGCTACCGGGAAATTATACCCTCTACCCAAGTATAAGAAGTTTGCGGCATCTTTATATTGTTCGGCAATGTATTTAATTTGATCGTTTAGTTCTAATACCTTCTCAACAAGGTTGGGAATATCGTTTAGCTGATTGGTCAATTCTTGGTAACGTGTTTTAGTAATGCTACCTTTCTTTTTAGCCAGAGTCAACGCCATTAGTGCCAAAATAGTTATTTGGGCAGTGAATGCTTTTGTCGAAGCAACGCCAATTTCTGGTCCTGCATGCGTGTAGGATCCTGCGTCAGTTGCTCTTGCGATAGACGAGCCCACAACGTTACAAATTCCGTATATGGTTGCGCCTTTTTGTTTCGCTAATTCTAATGCCGCTAATGTATCTGCAGTTTCTCCGGATTGGCTAATAGCAATAACGATATCTTTCTCAGAAATAATTGGATTACGATATCTAAATTCTGACGCGTATTCTACTTCAACAGGAATTCTTGCTAAATCCTCAATCATGTATTCTCCAACTAAGGCCGAATGCCAAGATGTTCCGCAAGCAACAAAAATTATTCTGTCTGCGTTCATGAATTTAGATTCAAACTCTTCAACTCCCCCAAGCGTAATTTTGCCGTTTTTAGAATTTAATCGACCCAACATACTAGCTCGAATTGATTGGGGTTGCTCGTATATTTCTTTTAACATGAAATGTTCGTAGCCGCCTTTTTCGATGGCCTCCAAGTTCATTTCTAATTCCTGTATGTATGGGGTAATAGCTTTGTTCGCAATGTCTACAATCTTAACTTCTTGTCCCCTCTCGATAATTGCAACCTGCTCATCGTCTAGATATACTACATTTTTTGTGTACTCAATAATCGGTGTAGCATCGGAAGCCACAAAGAATTCATCTTTACCAATTCCAATTACCAGTGGGCTGCTATTTCGGGCAGCAATTAATTTGTCTGGGTTCTCTTTATCAATTATAACAATAGCGTAAGCTCCAATTACCTCATTTAAGGAGAACCGAACAGCCTCTTCTAAGGAAACTTTTTCTTTATCAATAATGTCCTCGATTAAATGAATCAACACTTCTGTATCGGTATCGCTCTCGAAGGTATGTCCCCTTTTTATTAACTCCTTCTTTAAAGAATCATAATTTTCAATTATTCCATTGTGAATGATGGCTAATCTACCATTTCCACTTTTGTGGGGATGAGCGTTCACGTCGTTTGGGGCACCATGGGTAGCCCATCTTGTATGGCCAATACCAATTGTCGAATTCAGGTTTTGATCTTTCGCAAACTCCTCGAGGTTAGATACTTTTCCTGCTTTTTTATATAGATTCAAGTCGCCGTCTAGTAAAGCAACGCCGGCACTATCGTAACCTCTATATTCTAGTCTTTTTAATCCTTTTAAAACAATAGGGTAGGCTTGTTGATACCCAATATATGCTACAATTCCACACATTATTCTTGAATATTAGTGTAATATAAATTTAATCTAATTCTATTATTGCTGTTGTTTTCGTTTAAAATTACAACCCTTTCGGCTTTCACAGCGCTCCCTGTAACCAATAAGGTTAACCCATTGTCATTTTGATTTCCGTTTAAATAGCTCTGTATGTACCTAGAAATATTGAATTTGTATTCGTTGTTTGTTCTGGAAAAATCTCCACCAAAGAACTCAGCGTTGATAAGAGCATCCGGGATAAACTGCAGTGCGCCAAACTCATCTCTTGCTGCAACGATAAGTTTTTCTGCTTTCCCAACGTTATTTGCGTAGCTACCGTTAGCTGCAGGGATGATCAATTCCGCTCTGTTCACTAAAATTTTACCACCAAGCCTCTCTTTTAGGGTAGGGAATTTAATAGTGGTCTCTACCCCGGCCATTGCTTCTACGTAGGCATAATTGGTATTAGAATTCTGTATTGCTGCTTCAGCTGCGCTACCTGCGTAATCGTGTTCAAATGTATTAAACCGCACGCTCGACGTTTTTATCGGAAAATTAATAGCTTTTTGAACTGTGTCTGTTGAACTACTAGTTGTGCAATAGATTGTCATTTTGGTATCGGTGGCGGTTAATCGAAAATACAGTATGGCTGCCTCGTTATTGGAAATGTTAGGGTTAAATACTGGAGTAATTTGTAGTCCTTTAAAAAAGTCGGCAAAACTTAAATCATCTGCTAATTCGGTACTTCCTTGCTTGGATATTATTTCTTCGCCCAAGGCATTTCCTAAATTAATTCGCAATTGAGGGTTTGGTGTCACGGTGTCCACCGTTCCAAAGTTGTTCGGCTGATACACTTCTCCGACTTCCGTTAGATTAGGAATAAAGCTATGAGTGGCAAGCGGAGTGGCTTGCACTGCAATGTCAGCGTTAGAAAAGTATAATTCGTCAGCACTAAGTGTTTCGTCTATTCGAAAAACATTAAACGTTTGTGCGATGCTAGTATCTCCAAAAATACCACTGTACTCTAAGCTCAGGATTACCGAATCAACTTTAGTAGTTTCTCCTGAATTATTAAAAACCAATGCGTTTGATGACAGTAATGGCTGAATATGTAAGCTGGACCTTGAGTACCCAAAAGCTGAGTCTCTATATTCACCTACTAAACCGATTGCAATTTGATCAGCAAGCGTAGAGTCACTCCTTCGAGTACTAGTCTGTATAGAAGTCGTGTCACTGAAGAAGGAAAATGTAGTGTTATCTTGAAATTCGGGAACTAACGCACCATCTTTTTTGCATGCTTGAAGCAGGAACAAAAAAGATGCGGAAAGGATTAAGACTTTCCGCATTTTGTAAAATAAATTATTTTTTTCCATGAAGCTACTCTGCCAATACTTCTTCTTCTGCTAAAATTTCTTCGTAGAAGTCGTTAAAAGCATCTATATAGTCAGTACCTTGATATTGTAACGTTGGTTTTGTTACATTTTCAATTATTTTTTCAGCACCTTCTTCGCCAACAATTACACCGTCAGACCATGAGGCTGCAGCCGAGCATAGGCTAGAATGAGTTGGTGTAACAAAGTTTTTGAGGTCTTCCTCTGTCACGCCGTCCATAATTGCCTTCTTTGAGAAACTTTCGTCCAAACTTCCCTCAAAGCAATCATTGTAAATAGAAGTAACCACTTTTGAGTTTTCAAAAAGAGGTTCATCTTTATACGATGTTTTAAGATATAATGGAATAAGGCTAGTCATCCAACCGTGGCAATGTATTAAGTCCGGTGCCCAACCTAGTTTTTTAACTGTTTCCAATACTCCTCTGCAGAAGAAAATAGCTCTTTCGTCATTATCTTCGAAAAACTTACCTTCTGCATCTTTCAAAATTGCTTTTCGTTGAAAGTAGTCTTCATTATCGATAAAATAAACTTGCATTCTCGCAGGTTGAATTGATGCCACCTTGATGATAAGCGGATGGTCATTGTCATCTATAATTAAGTTCATTCCAGAAAGACGAATCACTTCATGGAGTTGATTTCTTCTTTCATTAATACACCCAAACTTGGGCATGAATGTTCTTATTTCTTTTCCTTTTTCTTGAATATGTTGGGGTAGGTTTCTACCTATATTGGAAAGATGGTTTGGTGGCAAATAAGGAGTAATTTCTTGAGAGATGTAAAGAATTCTTTTCTTACTCATAAGTGAGATATTAGTTAATAAAGCTTTACAAAATTACGTAAAAATAAAGGACATACACAAGTCTTGTGCTTTGTTGTAGCCTGAATATGTTGAGATTTATACGGAAATACTATTTTTGGGGCAATACTATTAGATGAAAAGAATTGAAATAAAACGAAAACTAAGCCAGGAGGTTCGCCTCTGGAAAGAACAGAAATTGACAGTAGGTTTTGTTCCAACCATGGGGGTTTTACATGGTGGTCACATGGAGTTAATTCGGCGTTCTGTATCTGAAAACGACAAGACGGTTTGCTCCATTTTTGTCAACCCGTTGCAGTTTAATAAAAAGGAGGACCTCGATAATTATCCCAATACATTAGAACAAGACTTTAAATTACTTCAAGAGTCTGGTTGTGACGTTGTTTTTACACCAATTGCAGGTGCTTTTTACGAAGGAGTTACAATTGATAAGTATGATTTTGGAATACTAGGGAAAGTAATGGAGGCACAATACAGGCCCGGTCATTTTGAGGGGGTTGCTGCTGTAGTTAAGGAGTTGTTTTTATCCGTTCATCCTGATCGGGCATATTTTGGTGAAAAGGACTTTCAGCAACTAGCAATTATACAGTGGTTGGTAAGTAAAGAGAGCCTTGATGTTCAAGTAATAGCTTGCGAAACGGTAAGAGCAGAAAGTGGATTAGCACTAAGCTCAAGAAACGTGAGATTATCGGTAGAAGGGCGAAATGCGGCATCGGATGTTTACAGCACTTTAAATTTTTGTAAAAACAACAGGGCCATTTTTGACCCACAAACTTTAGTGGAACTATCTCTTGCAAAACTATCACAGAAGTTTGAAGTAGAGTATTTTGAGATAGTAGATGAAAAAACATTTGAAAGGTTGGAAACTTGGGAAGAAAGTAGCTGTCCCAGGGCTTTTGTAGTAGTTATAGCAGAGGGTGTTCGGTTAATCGATAATCTATCATTAAATCCCTAAATTCGCTTTATAAAATTAATTGTTTGAAATCTATCCTCTCCTTTCTTAAAGTGGCTTTGCCGTTGGCATTCGGAGCATTCTTGATTTGGTACGTGTTTAAAGACTTAACAGAACAAGAAAAGCAAGAGCTTTACACCTCCTTTTCAAGTGCCAATTATTTTTGGATCATCTTATCCATTTCATTTGGTATACTAAGCCACATGAGTAGAGCAATTCGCTGGAAGTATACCATTCAACCGTTGGGTAAAACACCCGGTTTTTGGAATAGCTTTTTTACAGTAATGATTGGGTATGTTGCCAACTTAGCTTTGCCGAGGTTGGGTGAAGTAACGAGACCTGGTCTACTAGGAAAGTACGAAGACTTGCCTTTCAACAAGCTTTTTGGAACTATAGTGGCGGAGCGAGTAGCTGATTTGATCATACTCGCCTGTATTATGGCAGGAATTGTATTGGTGGAGTTTGACATGCTCAAAGACTTGCTTTATGGATACTTGGAGCAAGGCGCTGGGAATATTTCTATGGAGAAAATACTCCTTTTAATTGGAATTGCCGGTGCTGGTATTACTGTCTTGTTTTTTCTAATGCTTTCAAAGTCGAGTAACCCAATTTTTGAAAAAATAAGGGATTTGTTAAAAGGTGTTTTTGAAGGATTAATTTCTATTGCAAAAATGGACAACAAGGGTTACTTTTTAATGCATACTGCCTTTATATGGATAATGTATGTTGGTATGTTTTGGGTGTGCTTTTATTGCTTAGAGGAAACATCCTCCGTTCCACTTGCAGGGGTTGTGGCCTCTTTTGTAATGGGAAGCTTGGCAATTGTTTTTGTGCAGGGAGGGTTGGGCGTCTTCCCACTAGCAATTATGAATACCCTACTACTATATGGGGTGTCTAAGTCTGGAGCTCTAGCATTGGGTTGGATTTTATGGACTTCACAAACCCTAATGGTAATTGTTTTAGGAGTTGCAAGCATACCATTGTTGAGATTTGTAAACCGGAATAAAGAGATTGGAAAAACTACAAATAGTTAAAAATAAAATTGTTCACCAGGATGAGTTACGCTTTATCCTCAGTCGATGGGAATTGAAAGGGGAAAAGACCGTTTTTACAAATGGGTGTTTTGATATTTTACACCAAGGACACGTAGACTATCTGTCCAAAGCAGCAGATTTAGGGACAAAGCTAATCGTAGGAGTAAATTCAGATGATTCCGTAAAAAGGTTGGGCAAAGACAAGAACAGACCTATTCAAGATGAGAATTCGAGATCTATCATTATCGCAGCTTTACACTTTGTAGATTTGGTTATAATTTTCAATGAAGACACTCCAATCGAACTAATTAATATCGTCAACCCAAAAGTTTTAGTAAAAGGAAGTGACTATGAAATTAAGGACATTGTAGGGCACGAATTTGTTTTGGGAAATGGGGGAGTAGTTAAAACGATTGACTTCTTAGAGGGCTTCTCAACGACTAAAATTGTAGAAAAAGCTAGAAAATAATATAACAATGAGGTATTTAGGTGTTTTTGTTTTATGTCTTTTAAGTTCTTTCGGATTCGCTCAAAACAACGCTAAGCAACTTTATGAGGAAGGCAAGTATAAGGAGGCAGCAGCAGCTTTTAAAGAAGTATTGAAGCAGAAACCAGACGATTATACTTTTCAGTTTGGATATGCGAATTCTTTACATAAACTAGAGCTTTTTAAAAAAGCAATTCAACAGTATAACATTGCAGAAAAACTGAATAGAGAAGATGCGGAGTTATTCTTCAATAGAGGAGCTGCCTTAGTATTTGTAAATCTCTACAAAAAGGCCTTAAAAGACTTTAACAAATCAATTGAGCTAAATAACAATAAAGCGGAGGTGCATTATTTTAAGGGTTATTGTAACTATGAACTTTCTAGGTATAATGCCGCTATTAAATCCTACACCAAAGCGATTGAGATAAACCCTGACTATGCCGCGGCAATATATAATCGAGGAGCAGCAAAGGCAGAATTGAAAAATTTTGAGGGAGGCGCAGAAGACTTTGAAGCTGCTTTGGCAAAAAACCCAGAATTAGAAAATGGCAGAATGAACATCGCGCTTTCTAAATTAGCTCGAGATCAATTGGAGGGAGCTATAAAAGACTTTGATCTCGTAATTGAAAAACGAGACGAAAATTTAGCCAAGGCATATTTTTACAGAGGAGAAGCGTATTATGAGCTGAATAATAAAGAAAAGGCTTGCGATGATTGGTTAAAGTCTTCTAACTTAGGTTACGATAAAGGCAAATCGAATATAGAAGACTTCTGTGGTTCAGTAACCAAACCAAGAAGGAAAATTGAAGTAGTATTTTAAACATTGGCAAAACTTAAAAAAGCATATTTCTGTCAAAGCTGTGGAGCGCAGGCAAGTAAATGGATTGGAAAATGTCCCTCTTGTAACGAATGGAATACTTACGTAGAAGAGATTATACAGAAAGAAAGCAGTGGGTCTGTATCAAGCAGTACTTCCGCAAAAAGACAATCAAAAGCAGTTGCTGTTCAGGATGTGGTTACAACCAGCGAAGTTCGTTACCGGACTCCGGATAATGAACTAAACCGTGTTCTAGGAGGTGGGCTCGTTCCCGGTTCCTTGCAGTTGTTCGGAGGGGAACCTGGAATAGGTAAATCCACCTTATTGCTGCAAATGGCATTAAAATGGCCTGGGATAAAAGTGCTTTATATTTCTGGAGAAGAAAGCGAACAGCAAATAAAAATGCGAGCTGAACGAATTGGCATTGAAAATCAAAAATGCTACTTGTTGGCGGAAACAAACGTTCAAAATATTTTACAGCATTTAGGTCAAGCAGAAGCAGATGTAGTGGTAATTGACAGTATTCAAACTTTACATTCTTCCTTAATTGAGTCTTCTGCGGGAAGCATTTCGCAAATTAGGGAGTGCTCAGGGCAGTTAATGCGGTTCGCAAAAGAAACAGGAACCCCTATTTTTTTAATCGGTCATATAAACAAGGAAGGTAGTATTGCCGGTCCAAAAGTTTTAGAGCACATGGTAGATGTTGTTTTACAATTTGAAGGAGATCGTAATCATATGTATCGTTTATTGCGAACAGCTAAAAACCGATTTGGACCTACCAATGAAATAGGTATTTACGAAATGCAAGGAAGTGGATTAAGAGAAGTAGAAAACCCTTCCGAGATACTACTTTCTAACAGAGACGAGCAATTAAGCGGTTCTGCTATAGCCTCTAGTATGGAAGGCATGCGTCCAATGTTAATTGAAATACAATCGTTGGTAAGCTCTGCAGCTTATGGAACCCCGCAGCGATCCGCAACCGGCTTTGACCTTAGGAGACTGAATATGTTGCTCGCGGTTTTAGAGAAACGATGTGGCTTTAGATTAGGTGCAAAAGATGTTTTTTTAAACATTGCGGGAGGAATCAAAGTAGAAGACCCTGCGATAGATTTGGCTGTGGTTGGTGCTGTTTTATCTTCTTCTGAAGACATCCCGATTACTAGTAAAACTTGCTTTTCTGCGGAAGTTGGCCTTTCAGGCGAAATTCGACCAGTAAATAAGATTGAACAAAGAATCGCAGAGGCCCAGAAACTAGGATTTGAAAGCATTTTTATTTCTAAATATAATTTGAAGGGTTTAGTAATAGAAGACTTTACTATTGAAATAAAGGCCGTGGGAAAAATTGAACAAGTATTTCAACAACTTTTTGGATAATGATTTTATCGTATCCTCCAAATTTTATAAAGAATGTATATCCTTCATTAACTTGGAAGGTTAAAACAAAAAAAAAGGAAATATTTTTAACATTCGATGACGGGCCAACACCCGGAGTAACTTTGGCCGTTTTAGAATTATTATCAGCTTACAATGCAAAAGCAAGTTTCTTTTGTTTGGGAAAAAACATCCAAGAAAACCCAGGTATTTTGAAGGAGATTGTGGCAAATGGTCATACCATCGGTAACCATACCTATAACCATAAAAATGGGTGGAAAAATACGACAGAGGAGTTTTTGCACGATGTTGGATGTTTTGAGGAGGTGCATCGGTCAAAATTATTTCGTCCTCCATATGGGCGGATGAAATCTTCCCAAATAAAGCTATTAAAGAATCGGTATAAGATTATAATGTGGTCTATACTTTCGCAAGATTATGACGAGAGTGTTTCCCCTGAAAAGTGCGCAGACTTGGCTTGCGGTAATTGGGAGGAAGGCTCAATAATAGTATTCCACGACAGTGTTAAGGCAAGAGAAAATATGTTTTATGCTCTTGAAGAAGTACTTAAAAAGGCGAAAAAAGAGGGATGGAGTTGTAGCGCTTTAAGGAGTTAAACTTTTAACCCTAGTTATTAATTCATGTGCTGGAATAACTCCCGATTGACGCCAAACAACCTTTCCGTTTTGAAATATCATTAGGGTTGGGACACCTTGAACTTGGAATGCGGCCGCCACTTTTTGATTTTTATCTACGTCAATTTTCAAAATTTTCACTTCTTCTTTCAGGTGATTTTTAACTTCTTTTAGGATAGGTGGCATCATTTTACAAGGGCCGCACCACTCGGCAAAAAAGTCTACTAAAACCGGAGTTTCTGAGCTAATTATTTCTTTAAAGGAGGCCATAAAGTGAGTTATTCTGAGTCTTTACTTTTTCTATCTGTCCCTTTGTTAAATTGAATAGAAAGCATGATTTCGTGAGAACCTGTGCTGTAGTTTGAAAAGTTCGATTGAATAAAATCGTACGAGTAACCCAAACTAAGTGTTTCTTGCAAAGTGATCCCTATCAACATGGCTAAGGCAGCATCTTGGCGATAGGATACACCCAACCAGTAATTTTCTTTATAAAGTCCTCTGATTGTTGCTTCATATTGCATTGGTACGGGGTCTACGTACTTTAATAAAAAAGACGGTTCAACCATGAAATTTTCTCCAATTGCTGCCTGATACCCTCCCATTAGGAAAAAGTGATTTTCTAATGTTCCTTGTAATTCCCCAAGGCTTTCCTCAAAAGTAATTTCATTGCGGATTAGCTGTGGTGCAGAGCCACCTAAAAAGAAATTTTTATGGTAAAGGTAGAAGCTAAATCCAGCATCTGGCAATATGTTATTTTCAATAAAGGTGCTACCAAGTCGATCTGGTCTATCAAACGTTATTTCTGATCCATCGACTGCATATTGCAACACCCCTGCATTTACAGAAAGAGATAGTTTAATACTTGGACTAATCTTAACGTGATAAGAGTAAGACAGACTGAATCCATTTCTTCTGGTTGGACCGGTTATATCTGTGAACATGTATCCACCTATTCCCATATTTTGTTTTGAAATGGGACCATTAACACTTAAGATATAAGTTCTCGGTGCATCTTGAACGCCTTCCCATTGCGATCGATAGTTAGTCTGCCCAGAAAAGTAATTCTCAGAGCCGGCGCTAGCTGGATTAATTACATATTTATTCAATATGTATTGACTGTATTGAGGTAGTTGTTGAGCTTTTGCGCTCAACAACCCTATTCCCAATATATTTATAATTAAAAGTATCTTTTTCATATTACCTAACAATTGTAATTGGCCCTGTTACAGGTTTTGCAGCTGCATCGTTCAATTCTATAATATAATAGTAAGTTCCGATTGGCAGACTCTTTCCGTTGTATTCACCATTCCATGGAACGTTATAACCATTTGGTTGCTCATAAAGCAATTGACCCCATCTGTTATAAATTTGAACAGAGGCATTTGGGAACCCTTCTAACAACCTTATATTCCAAACATCGTTATCACCATCGCCATTTGGTGTAAATCCACTAGGAATTTCAATATTTGGCGAATAAACAATTAATACAGAGTCTGTATAAGTACAACCATTTGTGTCTGTCACCAATAAGGTATACGTACGATCTACTGTCGTTAAGGTAGTAGGCTCCGCTTTTGTTGAATCGTCTAGGTCTTCACTTGGAGTCCATGAGTAAGAATAAGACTGGTCTTCATTGCCTAGTTCTATAATGGTTACTTCTTCTCCAAATCTTCTGATTTCAGACGAAAGGTTGACAACAGGATTTGGTGCCACGTTAACATTAAACGTTGCCGTATCGGAACAAGATCCGCTTGTTGCAATTAGGAAGTACGTATAACTTCCAACGGGTCTAGCAAAAGTGGTATCTAACGTGGTTGTTAAAAGGGTTGTAGTATCTGCTAAATACCATCCAAAAGAAGTGATGGAAGGACCCGTTATTACTCCAGATAAGTTAACTAGATCGCCATCACATAAATCCGGCTGTCCAAATGATTCTGCTATCACGGTGTCTATCGCAGAGATCAGAATCGTATCCATTATGCTACAATTATTTGCGTCAGTTACGGTCAAAACGTTCATTCCAAAGCATAGGTTTGTTGGGTTAGCAACAACTTGCCCTCCGCTCCAATTAAAGGTGTAAGGAGGATTGCCTCCATTCGCAACAGAGGTAGCTGTGGCGTCACAGTCTGAGCTACAAATTAAGTTCGTATTGCTTGTTATGCTTGCCGTGAATATTGGCGGATCCGTTAAGGTCACTGAAGTTGTAGCACTACATCCATTCGCATCTGTAGCCGTTACAGTGTATGTGCCTGCGCACAGTCCGTTGGCCGGAATCTGATTTTGATTATTCGGGTCACTCCAAGAATAAGTGTAAAGAATATTACCACCTCTTGTATTGATGAATATTTGACCATCACAATCCCCATTACACGAAATATCCTTGATTATATTGGAGGATAGGGTAATAGAGTCTGGTTCTGAAACCGTAACTGATACATAGGATTTACAACCAAGAGGATTAGTGATTATCTCCAAGAAGTAATCTCCTGCACACACATTATTGGTTAAATCTGTATTGAGTGGAGCCATTGAATTTCTTTGTGCATCCAACCACTTAAAGTCAACAGGTTCGTTCGTAATGTTACTAACTAATGAACCGTCACACTGTCCAAAGCAACTTATATCTGTTGCAGTTGGGTTTGGTGTAAATGAAGTTCCTGTATTATTAATTGCAATAGAAAGCGATTCAATACAACCGTTTGCATCAGTCACACTTACCGGATATATTCCTGCTGCACGTCCATCAATAAAGTTGGTATCTGCTGTGGTTGCTGTTCCCCAATTATAACTATAAGGGCCTTGGCCACCTGTTACGTTGAGAAGAATAGAACCGTTAGACTGGTTGCATTCCGAGCTCACTACTTGTGGGTTAAGCTCAATTTTTGTTGGACTTGTAATGTCGATTTGTACTGTTCTAGAACAACTCCTGACATCTGATATTTGAACAAAATAAATGCCTGCAGAAAGGTTGGATAAAGTACTTGTTGTCGCACCATTATGTTGCCATAGGTATGTATATGGAGGGGTTCCTCCTATTGGAATGACGGATGCAGAGCCATCGTTTGAATTTGCACAGCTTGCGGGCGAAACACTTACTGTCTCCCCTGTTGGGCCACCAGTTGTATTTACTCCAAAGTCAAGTGATTTACTACAGCCGCTAGCATCAGTAACAATCAAACTATAGTTTCCACCGCATAAGCTATCTGCGTTATCTAGTGTGTCGCCATTGCTCCATAGATACGTGTACGGAGCTGAACCACCACTTACAGAGACGGATGATGTTCCATTACATTGTCCACAAGTTGCGTCTGCCGATGTTAATGAAAGCATTAGCTCAGTGGACTCTTTAACGGTGTCTTCAACATTAGTAATGCAACCCAGGTTATCTACAACTCTTACCGAGTAAACTCCTGCAGTTAGGTTAGACAAATCTTCAGAAACAGCACCTGAGGGTAACCAATTGAAGCTAAACGGAGGGTTAGTTCCACTAGCTGTTATGAATACACCTCCACCGTTTTCTCCAAAACAACCAGCATTTATTACCGAGTCCACAACTACTGTTGGACCATTTAAGTCAGAAACTGTAGAGGTGAAAATTCTCTCACAAGAATTATCATCTCTTACTCTTAATCTATAGGTTCCTGCAGCAATATTTTTCAAGGTATCTGTTGTCTCTCCTATCAAAAGAACATTGTTAGCATTAAACCATTGATAGTTATATGCTAATGCCGCGGTTCCACCGTTTACCGTGGCAACAATTTGCCCGTCTGACTGATTACAATTTGAATTCGTTATAGCAAACGTGGAAGTTATTTCTGAGGGCTCCTGAATATCGAAACTTAAGGTAGAATCACATCCATTTATGTCTCTAATGTTGACAGTATAAGTACCAGCTGCTAAACCGGAAACGGAATTAGTTCCTTGACCACTTGTTGGAGAAGGACTCCACAAATAGTTAAAGTTGCCCGCTCCACCGGAAACGCTTAACGTAATACGTCCGTTAATACCATTAGCACAATCATTAGACACAATAGTTTCACTTATAGTGAAAGGGCTTGGCTGAGAAATATTAATCGACTCGACGGCTAAGCATCCGCTGTTGTTGCTTACTTCAACGTAATAGTCTCCTTCTGTTAGCCCGGTAATTGTTCTGCCGGTTCCTACGCTTATTCCGCCAAGAGCAAACCACTCTGTAGTACAAGATGGGTCATTACAAACAAAGCTAACGGTTGCTCCACCATCGTTGCCGCCAAAACAAGAAACATTATTAGACGCTGTGATAGTGATGTTTTCCGCACCAATATCGTTGATTTGGGTGGGAAAAGTGTCGGTGCAACCAACTGCATCCGCAACTACTATAAAATATGCTCCGGCAGGTAAGTTGTTAATAGGGTTACCTATTCCAATAGAGGCTAGGGTGTTATCTAACCACTCTACTGTTAACACACCTGTACCCCCCGTTGGGGCTGCTACAAGAGATCCATTAGGGATATTACAGGTCGAATTTGTAACTGTAACATTTGGATCAATTGCAGTAGGTCCTCCAATTACAAAATTTACTCTTTTAATACAACCGTTGGCGTTTGTGATGTCTACAAAGTAGTTTCCTGGACAAAGGTTGATAGCCGCTGAATCATTACCAATAACTGTGATACCCGGTGACCACACGTAACTAAAAGTTCCTGTACTTGTTACAGTTAATACTGCGCTTCCATCACAAATACCGGAGTTTGTGCATGTCGCATCATTCTCGGTAATGGAAGCTAAAATATCATTTGCTGCAATAATATCGACTGTGATTGTAGTATCACAGTTTGCTGCATCAATTATTTGAACGGTGTATGTACCCGAAGAAAGCCCATTGGCGCTATTTCCGGTAGTGCCTGCTGGAACGTTAGCGGACCAATTATAAGTGTAACCTCCTGCGCCTCCGACAACATTTAATACAATGCTACCGTCATTTTGCCCAAAGCAACTTTCATTATTTATTACTTCATTTGGATCAATTACAGTGTTCGGACTTATGTCAAAAGTTTCCGTTGCACTACAGTTATTTAGTGTGTTCGTAATAACGACAGAATATGTTCCTATTGAAAGGTTTGAAACATTTGCTGTTCCTTGACCATTCGGTGGAGTAGGTGTCCAGTTAAAAGTATACCCTGTCGTACCACCTACTATTGATATAGTTGCGGTACCATCA
>Ga0307983_1000380_pt1 | contig 22953 bp, 8 predicted proteins | sample OrgLakmetagen991_FD_201845 | JGI IMG/M metagenome (GOLD analysis project Ga0307983, IMG submission 201845) | Saline water microbial communities from Organic Lake, Antarctica - #991 | ecosystem: Environmental > Aquatic > Non-marine Saline and Alkaline > Saline | place: Antarctica: Organic Lake...
AGCTTATATTGATCTATTGGTAATGGAAATAGCAGCATTAAAAAGTAGGATTAAAAAGTTGGAAGGTTAAAAAATGGCACTATCAACCACAACACTTCAGTTGCAACATGTAGTTGACGAAATTGCAGGAACACAAACCAGTCTTCAGGATTGTGTTGATGATGCAATTACTGCTGGATTCAATTCAACTTATTACACAGCTCCTGCAACAAGTCTTGCAGAATTTCGTGGATATGAAACACCAGTGTCAGAACCAACATGTAGTATATCATTATGTGAAGATGATGAGCCCGGATACTTGTCAGGCACCAGTTGTAGTGTTACAAGTGGGAGTGAGACGGTTAGTTTCAGTTTCACACCGTATGATATAACAGGACCCGGAGCTATTACTGGAGTGGTTACCGTTAGTGGCTCACAAAGTGCTTCTGAGAGCCTAAGCTTCAGGGATGGTTTTGAGACTAGTAGTACTATCACATTGCCTAACAACGTACAATATGGTGAATACTACTTCATAACAATATGCAGCGTAATACCAATGTAGAATGAATATATACGAAAACTTAATTTAAATTTTTTTTGTACCTTCACAATATATTAATATTAAAAATATAATTATGAAAAAATCAGATTTGTACTCATTTGAAATAGGCTTGAATAGAGCAAAATTTGAACACCCAAGAGTAACTTATGCGGTTAGTAAAAACAAACGTTTAGTTCGGCCAATCATTGAAGATATGCAAAAAGCGGTAAAACTTTCTGAAAAGATGGAAGAGTACCAGAAAGTAAGAGAAGATTTAGCAAAGAAGTATTGTGAAAAAAATGATGATGGTAGTCCTAAATTTAACAAGATACCAGATCCGATACGTCTGGGCGAATATCAAATGGTATATGATATTCCAGGACAGAAAGATCCTGCAAGTAAGTATCGTAAAGAGCTTGCCAAACTTGAAAATAAGTATAAGGATGCTATTGATGAACATAAAGAAAAGGTTCGTAGGTATGAAACAGAATTTTTGGATGATGAAACCGAATACAAACCTTTTATGATTGATTTGGAATTTATGGAGGCTCATGAGAAATGCCCGCAAGAAGTGATGGATCTTATACACTGGATGATAAAAGAACCTAAAGAAAATAAACAAAATGACACTATTTGAACAGTGGGGGCTGGTTAATTACATAGGCAACAAGGACTATGGTGGCAATATAATAGAGCCAGAGAGGTTTAAGAAATTATGTGTTCTTGCCAACCTGGATCTTTTAAAGGTTAAAATGGGTTTGCCGGAAGATTTTCAACCGGGGCAGGCCTTTTTCAGACAATATATCGATGCCTCACAAAGGTTAACCGATGAGACGAGATTCCTGCGTTCAAGGGTGTCAGCACAAGTGGTATCCAGTGGTATAGTGGCATACCCTGCAACTTATTTTGGGTTTGATGCAATGAGATATGGCTATCAGAGGCAGGTTGATGGCGTGGCAACGGTATTATGGAAGCCTGTTGAGCCATTGTCTGAGGACCAATATTCAGACAGGGCGGGTAACTGGACAAAAAACCCTACCACAAAGAATCCTATTTGTGTGTTCAGGAATGAGGGGATCCATGTTTATCCGAGTAGCATAACACAGGTTGATTTTTCGTATGTAAGGTATCCTGTGGATCCTATTTTTGATTATGTGCAAGAAACAGGCTATATAACGGAAGGTTCGTCACCCACGGAGTATGAGTGGCCAAAACATCTTCATAGAGATCTGACTATGATCATTCTTGGTTATATAGGGATTAATATTCGTGAACAACAATTAGAGCAGTATGCCGAACAGCATAAGGCTCAAGGTGTTTAAAAAATGAACGACAATGAGAAAGATTCATTTGATAGAATTGGCTCAAGATTATTTATCAGGGGGGGATGCACCAGATGATGTAAAAGGGAGGTATCATCCTGAGATTATCGCTAACCTGTTGGCTCTTGCCTATAATGGAATTGTTATGAGTACTTATATGGAAGGGAAGGTCCATAGTGATTATAGTGTATTAGATGCCTGGGCGAAAAATCATACGCTAAATATCGTTAATAATACTGTGCCCTTACCGTTTCCTCCTGTTCAATTACCTAATGGTATGGGTATATTACAGGTGTCGCCATCCAGCGATCTAACTGTGGCGTTTGCTTACAGAGAGACTAATGCCAATGCGGTCTTTGGTGTCTTGGAGGTAGGATCTATTAGCTCTAAGCCATGGTTTTATCTCGAACAAAATACTGCAAGTGGGAATAATTCACATTTACTACAGTTAGGTAAAGTACCAGATGGCTGTACGGCAGTTAAAGTCAAAATGATTGTTCCGCTGGATTATATTGACGATTTTGAAACTGTTTCTATACCTGGGGGAAAGGAAGGATCTCTCCTTGATTATGTGGTTGAGTTGTTAAGGCAAAAACCACCAGAGGATGTTATAAATGACAATAAAGCCAATCAGCTATGAGTACAGAGGTAAAGAAAACATTAGGAATAACTACGGTGGCTTATGTGGTTTCGAGCGTACTGAACCGGTTGAGGGACTACAGTATGAGGCACTATTCCTTTTTGGAGCAGATATGTATTGAGGGTTATACGGACTTGAATTTATGGCATCTTGATAACATAGAGGTTGTTTATTTAAGAATGTCTGAGGCAAAAACAGTAGATCTTCCGGCAGATTTTGTTGATTGGTTAAAGATAGGTGTGCCTATAGCAGGTAAGCTAAGGGTTTTAACAAACCATAAAGGCATCTTATTTCCGAGAACATTCGCCGATGGAGCAGAGGTAGGGAATACTGATGATACAGGAGGAACGCAGGATGCGGTATATTTTACAAGCCATCTTCGGAATGGTCAGTTTGTAGGTGGTTTATATGGATTACCCGGGGCTATTGACCAGGCTTATTATCGATTTGACAGGGAAAGGAGAACATTAATATTTTCAGGATCAATTCCACGGGCAGAGGTGGTATTAGAATATATATCATCTGGGGTAAGTCTCTCTGGGAGTACAGTCATACCCAGGGAGGCGGTGCCGGCCCTAAGAGCATATCTTTTATGGCAATTGATGGAAAATGATTCGAAGGTATCGCCAACAGAGAAGGAGAGGAAGAAAAGCCAGTATGAGGAACAGTTACACGCCTTGGACTTCTTCCAGAGTGCGTTTACTAAGGATGAGTATAAGCGGCATGTTGCAAGAAACACAAGACAAACACCTAAGAGATAATGTTTTTAAAAGACAACATATTGCCCATTGTTGGGATGAACAAAGATGACGACCCCCGTTACTTTGAGCAGGGGGAATACGTGGAGGCCCGTAATGCTGAGATAACCGGCACTGCAGATCAAGGGGAACGCAATATTGTTCGCTCAATAAAGTCAGGACAGGTCTATACGCTTCCGTCTACTGGGGGGTCTGAGCTGGAGCATCAGCATTTAGCTGTAGCGAAGGATATTGAGAACGACAGAGAGTATATTTTGTCTCTTGTTAATTTTGGCGCCGGCCAGGATGATTGGTATTTTGTTATTTATAAGCATGATGTTAGTGTCAATACCTATAAAATAATATTACAACAAATCGCCTCTGATTGGGGTTTATATCCATATAGTACATATAATCAGAAGATATTTAATCCACGGATAGTTAACGACAATCTTGTCTGGACGGACAACTATAATGATATAAGGATGATCAATGTGGACCGAATAGAGGAAACCACAGATGCAGGATTAACGGGATCAGCAGTATTATGGGATAACAACACAGCATCAAGCCCGGGGTATTCAGTTGGAGATTATGTTTGGTACAAAGATCGTCTTTATGAAGTAATCCAGGCAACCTCATCATCTACGAACCCGGTATATGCACCAACATATTATAAGGATAAAGCGGATGTACAAGATGTATATCTTGATGTGTCCACCCCGGATAATTTTGTATTAGTGGCATTGCCGCCTCTAATATCACCAACAGTAGATTATGTCCCTGACTCAGATCGTAATGTCAATCAGCTAAGGGGAAATACATGGCAGTTTAGTTACCGGTATATTTATATGGATTACCGCAGAAGCACATATGCGCCACCCAGCTTAGTGCCTCCCCCAGATAAAGAAGAAACAAAAACTGGTGAGCCAAATCCGGATATTACACACAACAACAGGATCCAGGTTAAGATTAATACCGGGAATGAAGAAGTAAGGTCTATCGAGGTTATTGCCCGATCATCAAAAGACCCCTCAACATGGTATCTTGTAAAAGAAGTTCTTGTGGTAACGGCTAAGGGGGATAGGGTTTATCCGTCAAACGAAGAGATAAATGTTAACTTTTATAATGATTCTGCTACATCGGTTGTAGATATTATAAAGGTTTATACACCATTCAGCTATGTTCCGGTAAGGGCAAAGCATATGGAATTATTAGAGGGGAACAGGCTGGCATTTGCAAATGTAACGGAAGGATACACCCGAATAGCCTCTAACGTAATAGTTGATCTTTCTTATGAGAGCTTGGTAGGGATAACAGAACAGCAGACTAATTATTCATGGAACAGTGTGTCTAAGCCATCACATATTGAGGCGGCTTTGGATTGGAAATTGAAATTTACCCTCCCATCGACTAATCCTGGTGCTTGTACTTTTTATGTGAAAGTTAACCGAAATGACGAGGCCGGCTTTGGATTGGCATCATATGATTATAATGGCACGGATGCTTATCCAAGTGCGGTAAAGATAGGGATACTTGCAGCAATAGAGGTAACATGGCCTGGTGAAACGACACCGTGTTTTAGTAGTGGTTTAGCAGGTCCTGGTTATACTTTTTGTGCCTTTCCTATAACACAGGATGATGATCTTCCTGATCCTTATATAGGTTGGCCTGTGTTGGCGTATTACGAACAAAGTGTCGTCACAGAAGTAAATAAGTATCCTCAGTTAAAGACAGGCACAGTGCAAAGTTGGGGTATTATTTACAGAGATAAGGCAGGAAGGATATCTCCGGTTGTAGGATCTGGAGAAATTCATAAGTATATTCCTTTTGTAACAGAAAATAACGAAAGTAATATAGGGGTACGCCCCTTGGTGTCGTTTAATATCTATCATACTCCACCCGATTGGGCTGAAAGCTATGAAATAGTATATGCTGGCAATAAATCTATTGCATGGCATTTACATTTGGTGGGGATAAATTATTGCTATGGTAAACGGGATCATGATAATCCTGACTCAGTACTTGATGACAGATATTACCGGCTAAGAATAAACGCCTGTCAGTTAAAAACAAGAGATCATCTTAATGGTTGGTCTGTTGAGGACTATTCGTGGCAGAAAGGAGACAGGATTAGGATAATAGGCAAACACGAATTTGGTGCAGTAGAAGAGATTGATGGAGCTATTTGGGATAGCGAGATTGCGGCAGTTTATACTGATACTGATTGGGCGAACGATATAGGAGAAAGCGATGATGATAATGAAGAATTTTTAGGTGAATGGATCTATTTTAGGAGAAATCCGAATATATTATTAACCCCATCACAGGGAAGTTCGCCGAATAAATGGCAAGACAATTTGTTTGTGGAAATATACCGCCCTGCAAAAACTGGAACCGGGCTATATTATACTACAGGTATGACATACTCCATAGGAATTGATGACTATTTTAACAAATACCATAAAGGAGATACCGAGCAGGTTCTTAATCCGTCCGGAGCAACAACAACGCCTGCAATAGTACATAATACAGCACATGATGTATGGAAATATATTCGCAATTTTGCGGTGTATGGTTCTTATGATTCTGTCAACGAAATTGTAAATTATGTAACACTTGAAATATGGAGTGAGAGTGAATATTCTTCTGATTTTTACGTTACTGAAAAGATGACATCTCAGGGTAATCCTATACCTGATGTAGAAGGACAACAAGAAAATGTGTTAACCAAGAGAGCAAGACACGGAGGGATAATAGGCATAGGATCCCAAATAAACAATCTTGCTGATTTTGAGTATGATGACTATAAGGATTTTAAAGATGAGCATGGACCGATAGAGGGGATTCGTGGGGTGGGATTTGTTTTAAAGGTTGCGCAACAGTCAAAAGTAACAAGTATATATATTAGTCGGCAGGAGTCGTTTACGGCTTCAGGGGGATCACAATACCTGTTTACAGACAAAGTGTTTGGGTCTGTGAGGCCATCAATGGAGAATTGGGGAACTCAGCATCCTGAAAGCATATGCGTACATAACCAGCATTTGTATTTTTGGGATCAAAGAGAAGGTATTATTGTGAGAGATGCAGCAAACGGACAGGTAGCAATAAGTGATAATAAGATGAAATCTTATTTCGCTGACTTAGCCGAGACAATGAGATCTTATTCTATTGCTGATCAAAAAGTCGAGTTTGTGTTTAACAGTCGGAGCAATGAGTTATTTTGTATGTTTGGTGGTAGCTCCTCAGCAAAAGAAATTGTCATATTTAGCGAAAATAATCAGAGGTGGAAGCGGTTTATTGATGTAACCTTAAATAGAAGTAAACACTATATCTTTGGGGTGAGGATGTTCACTGTAAATGGTAATAATGTAATCGAATGGAATAAAGGTGCTGATTATAATGTGGTAGCTGGATCAACGGTAAGGCCGGAAATAGTTGTTTATTCAAGGAATGAGTTTACTAAGCCTAAAGTATTTAATTCTATAATAGTGTATAGCACTATCACTGAAAGGAGATTTGAGTTTGTTGAGGTAAGTGTGCCGGCATTAGCGACAGCAGGGGAAGGAGCAATGGTGACAAATATTTATAATATTAACATAAACAGGAGGGAATCTGCCTATTATTGTCAGATATTACGAGATGTGAATACTCCCGGACCAGGCACACAGGCAGAAAAAGAAATGAATGGCAGATGGCTAAGAGGATTATATTGTAAAATACATATCCGAAATACCACGGTAGCAGCTAATGATAAGTTTGAGCTTACTAATTTAATAGCAGTATCAACACCAAGCGAGAGAAGTAGTTAATTTAAAATACGGATATTATGGGAATATTTTCATTTTTAGGCAATCTTGCTTCCGGCGTCCAGGGTGCCCGGATGGGTAAGAAGCAGATGCAGTTGGGGCAGGGCATGATGGATGAGGCCCAGAGTTTGTCGTCATCTTTTAAAAGGCCAGAGCTTAATACTCCGGCGGCATTTAAAATGATGGTTGATATGATGGAAGGGCGGCAGTCTCAAAATATGCCGGGCATGACGGCTATGCAGAACCAGATAGACAAAGCCGTTGCAGGCGGCGTCTCATCGATGGAGAGGATGGGAACAGGAGCCGAGGCCTTTGGAGGCGTGGCCGACCTATTTAAGTCACAAATGGAACAACAGTCCGGTCTGGGAATAAAAAATGCGCAATACCAGGATATGGCAGAGCTTGATTATGGCAGGGCATTGGAAGGTCTTGGCGAATATCAGCAGGAGGCGTGGCAATGGAATGAAGCAGATCCTTATCTCAATGCACAGCAAAAAGCAGCACAGCTTGACATGATGGGGCGTAGTGGCCAATGGGAGGGGCTGAAAAACAAGATGGGGTCCTGGGCAGAATCATTCCAAGGAATGGGTGGTGCGCTGGATGATACAATGGGAGGAGTGGCTTCAGCAATGGGAGGAGAAAAATCGCCGGACTTAAAAAAATGGATGAGTGCATTAGCATCAACAGCAGCCACAGGCGGCGCAGTATAATATTTAAAAACACAATATAATGGCTACAAAGGGAACTAAGTACAGCGATGTTAATTTCAGTGTGCCTGAAGGAGCCGATCCGTTAGGTATCGGAGTACCCGATCTTGGCCGCAGCTCATATGATCCTATTGCAACTATCAGATCAGGATGGATGAAAAGTCGGGAGGAAAGATTTATCAAAGACGAGCAACGCAGGTCGGAGTATCAAAGTTTCATGGAGGATCTGCCAACTTATGAGGCGATTAATCAAAAGGTAGCATCTAAGCTGAACGAAAAAGTAATGGAGATGGGTCAGTTGGCTCATCAGCGATATGAGTCTGGATCATGGTCACCATTTGCAAAGACAGAAGAAGGGGCCAGTACAGAGAGGGAATTGGCAAGAAAGCAGAGCGAGATAATAACAGAAGGGCCGGCTTATAACGCCATGTTACCAAAATACAAGGCTGCTCATGAATATTTGTCAGATCCGGAAAATTTTGAGAAGCTCGATATGGATCTTACCAGAGAGAACATGAGTGCTTTCACCGAGGCAGAAGACATTGATCAAATGACAAAAGCATGGAACAAGCCTTTTCTTGTTAAAAAGCCAGAGCCGGTAGAACTTAATAAATATTTACAAAAGCTGTATGACCAATATATACCAGGAGAAGACAAGGATGTTGTAAGCAAGGTTTACAATGAGAAAATGAACAAGTGGGAAGTAAAGGAAAGGACCTATAAAAACCCACAGAGAGTTATTGCCGGTATGAGGAAGATATATCGCAATATGGAAGATAAATACCGCAATGAAGTTGATCGTAGGTTTAAAGATTTATCAGGTACTCAAAAGGCTAAGCATGACACGGCAAAAGACTGGTTTATTTCTCAATATGTTCCTGAATATGGCCAAGAAATTGACTATAAGACTTATGCAGGTAAGGGAGATGAGGTTAATTGGGGCCATCTTCCACAAAAAGGTTCTAATGGTAGACTTGATCTTTCAGAGCATGAGACAGTCGAACAGATGGGTGTAAAAGTTGGAGAGACAGAGGGGGGTGGTCCGGAGATAGAAGATAGGGAATTTAATTCGGCAGCTACCCTTGGACTACAATCGATATCCAGAATGCCATTCGTTATGGAAAATTCGCCGGGTACAAGACGGAAAGAGACAGGGGAGAAGGCTCCTCCCGGAAGAAGCACAACTCATCTTATGGATCATATAAGTATAATGCCGGTTGCCACCGAACAAATACAGGTGGAGATGGGGGATGGAACAACAAAGATGATAAATGCTGGAGATCTTATACCTAAAAATGTCCAACGTCAAATGGCAAAAAATCCAGGAATGTTAGGAAAGATGAAATGGGATGCCTATCTTACTACTCTGGCAAGCAACAAGCAGGTATCAATGGATCGTGTCATGGCCGGAATTAATCTTGGCCAGGATATTTCATCGTTTACGGAGACTCAAATCAGGCCATGGAGAGAGGCGTCTAAGTATATAAGTGGAGCGGCAAGGGAGAAAGACATTGATATAAAGCCTCTTGAGGAAAAAATTGAGAATATTCTTAATCAACTAAATAATCCATTTGAAAGGATTATGCAAGAGTCGTCACAAGGCGCAACGGAAGATGAATATGAAAGTTATTTTGGAGCAGAAAAATAAAACAAAATGAACGGTAAAGACAAAGAAAAAAAAGAAAAGAAAAAGACGGGCGGTATCTGGAACTTGTTTAAGAAAGAACAGGATCCTGAGATGGATATTGGCCAGGTCATTGAAGAAAATAAAGATGTTCCGTTTGTGCAAAGGATGATTAATCCAGATGCTTCCGGAGGCCGGGATAACGAGGATGGAACAGCATCTTCTCACCTTATGCGGGCAGAGGTTGATGATAAGGGTAATTGGCTTGTTTTTCCTATGCTTAAAAAGTCAAACGGAAAATGGGAAGAGTTCAAGGACCCCGACAAAGCAATGGGTGATGCAGTAAAAAACAATAATTATATTTCTTTTGGGAAGGAAAAAAATAAGGCTTTATCTTTTGCCGAGGGAGCATGGAAGGACTATAAACCACAGGAGCCACAAAAGTATGCCCAAGATCGTACCATGGATCCGAAAGACTATTTTAACTATTACAGGGATAAGGTTCTATCAGACGATAGATTTTTGAAATTAGATGATAAGGGCAAAAAAGATGCTTTAGGTCGTTTTTTCGATGTTTACGGTAAAGAGTATCTTGGAGAGATTGGAGCCGATAAAAAGTTTGATGAGTTTAAGGACCGGTGGACGGTAGATACATATAACCGGATTAAGGGTATAGCACCAAAAAAAAAAGAAGAAGGAATCCCCGAAGAAAGAGAAAGTCTGGTATTGCCCGACTATATCAGAGACTTCGATTTTCAGTATGATTCAGAGATTGCGCCATCAGACAAGACCTACATTGAGCCGGTAAGGGATCTTGAAAAGTTAGAACAGTACAGTGCAAGACAGGAAGAACTAAAAGGCATGTTTCCTGATCTTGTAACTAAGGTATTGGAGAATGAGGAATTTCAATATGTGAAGGATAATCCGGCATATTTTATTGAACGTGGTGAAGAATCTGTAAAGGAGCTTGATAAGTGGCTGAAGAAAAATACTGAACTTCATTACAGCGAGCGTCAGAGCTTTGTTAATTATTTCACCCAGCATGCCAGCAAAAAACAACTGGGAAATTTAAGAGATCAGTTTGCCCTCGAACACCCTAATCAAAATCTTGATGACACGGTGGAAGAAGCTGCCATACCATTCACGGAAGACCAAGAGCCTGGAACCTTTATGGACCCAGACACCGATGAGAGGTTAAAAGAGCCTAAAACTGATAGTGATGCCGAATATTTGGCCGGTTTAGACAAGAGTATCAGGAACACCCTTACAGAGATTATTAAAGCGGATATCAGTAATCCTTTGACTGAGCAAAAAGATAAGATGGAAGAGGAATATGCCAATTTGGAAGAAGAGGTTAAGAAAATAGAACAGATACGTAAGGATTCTGAAGAATGGGCTAAAGGTGCAGAGGAAATGTATCCTGAAGAATATAAGTTGGGCTATTTTGAGTGGCAGGAGAAGTACAATAAGGCCTATGATGAATATCAGAAGAAGGTCGAGGATCTTGATAATAGGGTTAAGGAATACAATCAAAAGCTGGAAGATTTACCCAAACAGGTTCCTGCAAACAAAAATCTGAACAAGGCATTAAAGGACGTCACACAAGATGCTTATTTAGAGTGGCAATACTGGGATGAAAGGTTTAACCAGGCCAGTGCAGCAGTTCGTGGAGAGGAAGGATCTATAGGAAAGCCAACACTTGATGGTTTGAGGCTTATAAACAAGATGAGGCAAAGCACCAAGGCCAAATTTGAGGCAAAATCACGCATGTATTACAACCAGGAAGGGCCAACAGATATTGATAAGGATGCAGCATATAAGTGGGAGATTTTTGGCAATTCATTACTAAAGGCAATGGGAATGGGTAAGTTCGGAGAGGCCCTGTCCTATTATGATGAGCCTACACAACAATCCGTCATGATGGCAATGAGCCAGACAGGAAAAGATATTGAGATCGAATGGACCCCGGAAGAAAAAGAGGCATTGGAGGTCTCTTTTGGGGAAAAGCTAATAGAAGCTGGAGGTGACCTTCTTCCGACAATAGTAGAGCTAATGCTTCTTGGTGGTGGAGCAAGAGCTATAAAAGGTGTGATGGGTCTTATAAAAGCTAAAAACGGTTTTCGTATTATAAGGAATAAGGTGCTGGGAAAAGCAATAAGAATAGGGTTGAAGGACCCTGTACCTACAGGCTGGGAAGTTGCCAGGACATTTAATCCTACGAAATGGCAAAAGGCGTATGGAACCATAGGGGGGATGATGGTTGATGAGGCTGTTTTTAGAATAGGAGATTTTGGATTAGGAGCTATAACGGGCATAAATATGGCGCATCTTGCATTGCCAAATCTTAGATTTAAAGGTCGGTACCAGGCACTTAATCCCGTCCTTGATATTTTTTATAAGTCAGGCCTTGGAGCCACCATAGGTATGGAGGCCGGAGCAACCGGTGTCGGCTTAGTGGAATCAGCATTAACAGATCGTCCCTTTGATGATGTGATTAGTGAACTTTATCCGGATGTGAATGAGACAACAAAAAGGCTGGGGGTCAACCTGATTGTCAACTCAATACTATTTGGTGGCGTTGGGTTAATGACAAGAGGCATGGCTAAACAAGCCAGCGCACCAATAGGAGCTAAGTTTAATAAGTTTGGACAAGCAAATTTCTCTGCCTATTTCTCCCCGGTTATGAGAGATAAGGTATATAGGGCAGCAAAGGAATTTAAGGCTAAAGGGTATCCGGAGGCAGGGAAAGAACTAGACACATGGCTGGACCTCACAAAAGATCCTTTGGTTGCGGAGCAGATGAAGAAGGTCCGGATGGAGCAGATGGAGAAGGCTATGACTATTATGCCCATAGGTCATTTAAGAGAGATGAGGGAGCTACATGGTCTTGCTATACGAATATTGGAATCTCAGGGCAGAGGAAAAGCAAAAGCAGAAGAAGTAGAAGTAGAGAAAACAAGTTTTCCCGAAGGATATACACCAGAAGTGCAAAGAAGGAAATCAGGAAAAGATAAGGTGAGGGTATTGGATAGTAAGGGGAAAGAGACCAGTTCCTTAACTTTAGAGACCGTAGAGGTAGGTGGTGGTGATTATTGGACTGTTACAGGACAAGGAGGAAAGGGTCTTGCCACCAACCTCTTTAAGCACGCCATGAACAACCTGCCAGAGGGATATAAAGGCATTGTCTCTTTTGCAGAGTCTATGATAAACAAAGAGCAAATGCCACGGATACATGAAAAACTAATCGATATCTATGATGTAGAGATAAGAGATAACTCGGACATTATATTCCGGCCCAGAAAGGTGCCGCAAAGGGAGACTGATGGATCACTTACTTTACCTATAAGAACTTATAATGATATTAAGTTAGGGTCAGTTATAAGCGAGGGGGGTCGGCATTATGAAGTGGTAAAGAAAGAAACAACAAGGGATGGGAAGCGGCCTATAAAATTTGAAACAATTGATGTAGAGACAGGGTCTAAACGAATTTTTGAAATAAAACTTAAAACAATTGATGTAGAGACAGGGTTAAAAGAAGGAAGGTTTGATTTTGATCCAATAGTTAAATACACTATTAATCATCCTCTTGAAATACCTCAAAGATTGGAGTCCCATTATGAAACAGTAAGAGTCCTTGACAGAATTTTACAACGGAAGGGTCGCTATGGAGCAGATGCATTAAAGGCAGGGCCTGAACCGCCATCAGGTTTGCCCAAGGCTACAGGAGAATTTTATGTTAAGCCCCCGGAGCCAACGAAGGTAGCGAAGAAAAGAGAGGAGATCGAGCGCAAGCAGCAGGAGATGAAAAAGGACACGGGGATAGAACCTGTTGAGCTACCTGAGTACATGAAGAAGGAATATTCTTTTGGGGAACCTGAAAAGATTTTAGAGATGCCGGCAAAAGAGTTTGCTGATAATTTCAATGCAAGGCAAGGAGAAATACAGGGCACACTTAAAGAGTATGCGAAGCAGATTAACGAATTACAGAAAGAAATAGACACTAAGTTTAAGGGCCGTTTAGACTTAGATCAAAGGAAGGAGCGAAAGGCGAGGCAGGATGATATTATAAGACTGCAAACTGCTGTTGATGATCTAAACAACAAATTTGAAGGAGACTTAACTGAATGGTTTGAAGCAGCAAGGACACAATTAGAGGCAGAAATTCGTACAATTATGCCGGATGCAACGGAGGAAGACATAAACAATAAAATTCTTCCTGATTTATGGCAAGCAATGACAGATCCGAAAGAAGGAGAAAAGGAGTTAACGATAAAATCTTTAATTAATAATGTAATCAATGAAGAAACCACAGAAGGACAAAGACCTGTATCAGAGGTACGGCCAGAGCCTAAAGAAGAAGAACCGCCAAAAGAGCCAACTAAAGAAGAAGAACCGCCGGAAGAAGAAGTAGAGAAAACAAGTTTTCCCGAAGGATATACACCAGAAGTGCAAAGAAGGAAATCAGGAAAAGATAAGGTGAGGGTATTGGATAGTAAGGGGAAAGAGACCAGTTCCTTAACTTTAAAGACCGTAGAGGTAGATGGTGATAAGTATTGGTCGGCTCAACAACTTGCTACTGTTACAGGACAAGAAGGAAAGGGTCTTGCCACCAACGTCTTTAAGCACGCCATGAACAACCTGCCAGAGGGATATGAAGGCATTGTCTCTTCTGCAGAGTCTATGATAAACAAAGAGCAAGTGCCACGGATACATGAAAAACTAAGCGAAATCTATGATGTAGAGAAAAGAGATAACGGGGACATTATATTCCGGCCCAAAAAGGTGCCGCAAAGGGAGACTGAACCAAGGGAGACTGAACCAAGGCTTACTGAAGGGGAACGGATGAGAGAGCGTGGCGAAAGGACTGTTTTAGGAACGACATATAAACGCCAGCCTGAAATAAAGAAAATAAGCGAAGGGGATGTTTCACAAGTTTCATTTAGCAAGAAAGAAAAACCAGAAGTACAATGGGCTGTTATAGAGGCGAAAGATCTTCAACCATCACATCTTAGTGGTCAGGAAAATCCGAAACATTTTTTACCGGAAGCGCAGCCAAGGAACAGGGCAAATCTTGATGCATTGGCCGATGCAGCGAGGGAAAAAGCACAAAATTTGGATCCGGACCAGTTAATGTATTCTCCAATTGCTTATACAGGCGCACCCACAGTAAATGAGAGAGGTGAAGTTATTCAGGGTAATGGCAGAGCCGAGGCTGTTAAATATTATTATGACACGACATCGAGAGATCCCAAAGGATATATAGATGCCTTAGATAGGAATCTTGATGATTTTGGGCTACATGGAGTAGATATTAAAGAGTATAAAGAACCGGTCCTTGTACGAAAGCTTTATGTAGATGATGAGCAAGCCATCAGGTTAGGCAACTATGGTATGAGGGATATTGAAGATGTATCCGAAGGAACATCCGAGATAAAGCAGGCAAGTAACAGGTTGACGAAGGAGCAGGGGGTAAGTATATCTAACATTCTTTTAAAGGGCAATGAGGCTGATGATACATTAAATGACCTTATCCACAAGAACGCAAGAGAACTTATAGGTAAATTGACCGAGCTTAATGTTTTTAGCCCTGGTGATGCTGAAAAGTTTCGTAGGAAAGGGGAAATAACTCCAGAGGGAATAAGTGCCGTAGATGGCGTTATAAAGGGTTTATTCTTTAAAGGGGGAAATAGCAATCTTCCTGAGATATTTGAGGAATTACCGCACGTCATTAAAAAAGGCATTGAAAAAAGTATGCCGGTCTTGTTAAGGATACCGGAGAATGTAAATATTCTCCCATCTGTTCGTAATGCGCTCATGGGTCTGTACGAGTATGCAGAATTTATGAGAACGTCCGGGGAAACCGGATTATTCAAGGATTGGGTGAGACAGACAGCTATGTTTGAAGAACCCGTGACTGATAGATATACCCCGTTCGAGCTTGCTATGATTGAGAAGCTTGCCGGTGTTAAACGACAGAGTGATGTGGTGCGGATATTTATGAAATATGAAGACCTTGTTAAGGGTAAGTCTGCAGATTTATTTGAAGGTGAAACAAAAGGGATCCCCAGGGAAAAGGCAACGGAAGAAATATTTGGGGAATCCTACAAAAAAACAGTAGATGATGAATACGAAGAAAGAGAAGTACCAACCGAGCGAGAAGGTGAAAAACCTGATCAAAAGCCGGAAGAAGGAGAAGGAGCAGAAAAGAAAGCTCCTGAACCAAAAGTCCGAACAGTAGATGTAAAGGACGAGCTAAAGCAAATGACTGATTTACTTGGTGATTTGGATTTTGGCGAAGGCGAATCACTTGCATCCGGAGGAACTGGCGATATTGATCCCATGGTAAAAATGCTAAATATATCTAAGAAGCTGATTGATAAATTCATTAAGCAAGATATAATTCCGTTTAAACAGATGATGGCAGAGATTATTCCTTTGATAGAGAAGAGGAAATTAGATCGCCTATTGCCATTCTTGAAAGCAGGATACATGAGCTATTGGGCTACAGCGCCGTTCGATATAAGAGACAATATGACCATACAGGATGCCAAGGAGTTTGGACCGGAAGATCTTGATGAGTTGATAGGGGAGATGAATAAGCCTGACAACGTGGATGAATACAGCGATCTTATAGGAAAGACTTTCTTTATTCCTGAAATAAACTCTTATGTAGAAGTAGACAGGATAGAGCAATGGCAGAACCCCGAAGATGCAAAGATAAAAGGATATGGAGGCATGTTTGAGGACGTTCCAGACCAGTTTGAGAATATTACGGTCGGAATATTAAAGAATCCTATTAATGTAGCCGGAGCGGAGAAAAAGGCTGTTATTGTTGATCAGTTTCGACAGTTAATAAACAAAGGGGAAGCGGTAGAAGAACCACCATATGATAATCCGGAGTATCGCACAGAGATGAATAAGGTGATTAAGATCTATCAATCCATTGGGGATTCAGAAAAGGTACAGGAATTACAAAACTTATTAAACAGGGAGCCTAAAAAACCTTTCTATTCCCAAAAAGAAGGTTGGACATGGAAGAATTATGTTGAAGGTAAAAGGAAAGCCGCAGAAAGAGCAAAACAGCTGGAGGATCTGTTATCGGGTAAATTGATGTATGACCCAATAGAACCATCGGAGCCAGAGACATTAGATAAAATGCTTGCATTTGTTGATAGTATGGTAATAAGAGGCGCACCTTTATCTCCGTATATAAAGAAATATTTGAGCGAAGACACCCTCAACAAGATGGTAGAGATGGGTACAGAGTTTAATCAGATCTTAGGTCGGCTTGGATATACACCCTATGAGATGATGGATGCTTATTACCTGGACAAGCATTATATGCCATCAGCACCATGGGCTGCACTTTATCCGGTAGGAGCCAAAGTCAGAGCGTATGAAGAAGGACGAGAGGGCGCAACGCTTGAAAAGGTTAAGGCTGCTATTAAGTTTTTGGAAAGAACAATCGCTGAAGATGAGCAAACAAATAAAAGAGTAAGGGAGAGAGCTTTTACATGGTATTTAAAAAACAGGCTCTGGAAAGGACAGAAAATAGATAATTTCAGGCAGTTAGTCTCTATGGCGAAGGACTGGGGTGTAAACGACAAGACGGCCATACGTGAGCAAACAGAAGTTGCCCTTGTAGAGATGAGTAAGGCAATAGCCAGGGATAACAGATTAAGCTCAGGACAGAAGTATAGCCAGATACTTTCGCTATATAATCGCTTTCCGGTATTATCATATCGGACGGGAGAAGTTAAAGAAAAACAGCAATACAGCACACCTTCTCCTTTATCTTATCTTATGGGGGCATATACCAATGCCGGTGAAATAGGGACGTTATTAGATCCAAGTGCCGGTAATGGGTCATTGCTTATTGCAGCGAGGAGAAAATCTGTACGAGCCAATGAGATTGATCAGAGAAGGTATTGGAACCTTTTAGAGCAAGGATACAGGGTATATGATGTGGATAGCAGACATGGAGTAGCAAAGCAGTTGGATGGCCTTGTTGATGCGCTGCACATGAACCCACCTTTCGGAGGGCCGACAGAGGATTATAATGGTTATCCTTTGCATGGAGAATATGTGCCGGTAGCCTATGCCCTTGAATCATTAAAAGACACTGGTAAGGCTGCAATTGTCGTAGGGGGGCATATTGGTTTTAAGGAGAATGGGCAGATGAAGGGCAAGGATCTTGTTTTCTTCAATTGGCTGAACAAATATTTTAATGTAGAGGACATAATACAGCTTTCAGGGGATATGTATCAACAGATGGGTGCATCATATCCTGTTAAGTTGATACTTGTCAATGGAAGAAAGCCTGCTCCGGAAGGAGCGGCACCATTATATTCTGAGAAGTTTGAATCAATAGAATCATGGACTGATCTTGAAAATAGGATTACGTCAATAATAACTAAACCAAATGAAAAATCTATTTTACAAACCAAGTTGGATGCCCAACGAGGAGATGATACGATTGTGGACCGTGGAGAAGCACCCACGCTACCAGATCAAAAGCCCGGAGGACCTGATGCCTCTGTTCCGGGAGAAACTGGAGATGTTGTTACACCAGGAGGACCCGGATCTGGTGGAGAGCCTGTTAGTCCTGAACCTGGACCTGATCCCGGAGAAGGACGTAGAAGAGACAGCAGAGGCGATTATGAACCACCAGTCATTCTTAAATCAGAAGGGGGAACTGTACCGAAGGGTGGAAAATTCACCCCCCGACTTGGAGAGATACGAACAGGACGAGATCCAGGCGATTTACCGGTCCGTAACATTGGAAAGCCTAATCAGCGTACTAAGCGAGAACTTGGCTTAACGGAGAGGACAGGAGATGAGGTAACACCATATCTGCCCGTAAGTGATCTTGGAGGTACAGAATTTATGGTACCTGCCAGTATAGCACCTGAATTGGAAGATGCAATAACACAACTTGCGCAGGAGGTTGGGGATATAGATCAATATGTTGTTGATAAACTGGGATTCAGCAGTATTGACGACCTTAAAGCAACGGGCATGTTTGGGGCACAGGTAGACGGTATTGCGCAGGCCATATATAATATTGAGAACAATAACTCAATGATTATGGGGCACCAGACCGGTGTAGGCAAAGGGCGTATAGCAGCCAGCATGATAAGGTATGCGATAAACAATGGTAAGATGCCTGTATTTATTACACGATCAGCAGATTTGTTTACTGATATGTATCGGGATCTTGTTGATATAGGTTTCCCAGAGATTAAGCCTTTTATAATGAACAGGTCCTTTCCATCAGGAGGTAAAGTAAAAGTATTTCATCCAGAGACAGGGGAGGTAACAGCAGAATTTGATGGTAAGACTTATAATCAGACCATAGGATCCCCTAAGAGGCCTGGGAATTTACAGTTGCCAGAGGATTATAATGTTGTTTTTTCTACATATTCACAGTTTACAACGACCAAGGAGGATAGAGATACACAGAAGAGAGAGTTTCTGAATCAGTTAAGCAGAGACAGGGATGTTGTTTTTATTATGGATGAGAGTCATTCCGCAAGTGGACAGAGCAATGTAGGCCAATTTTTTATGGAGTGGATAAAAATGTCTCAGGGAGGATTATTTTTATCAGCAACCTATGCCAAGAGGCCAGACAATATGCCATTATACAGTCTGAAGACCGTATTGTCAGAGACAAATATGGATTATGAGGACTTGATAGAAGCAATCAGGAGTCAAGGCACAGCACTGCAAGAGATTATTACATTACAGCTAACCGAAGCAGGCCAATTTAGTAGGGTGGGATTTAAAATGGATGCGAATTTTAATTACCTTATCCTGGGTGACGATGATCCTTCTCAGATAACATATAATCCTGAACTCGGCAAAGAGATGGTTGAGAAGTATGATGAGGCCGTAGGTATATTAAGGGATATAATCCGTTTTCAGGAGGTTTATGTTAATCCCGTTATTGATGCTTTAAATGAGGGTGTTAAAAAGGAAGGAAGGCAGGTTGAAGCTAGAAAAGGAACAACACAAGCAGGGGTATCTAATTCTCCTTATTTCAGCCGGGTATGGAACATAGTCGATCAACTGTTGCTTAGTATGAAAGTAAAGGAGATGCTGCCTTTGATTATAAAATCACTGGAACAAGGGAGGAAGCCTGCAGTATTTTTGAAAACCACACAGGAGGCCATGTTTGATAATATGGTTACAAGTGGTGAGCTTGAAAGAGGCCAGACGATACCTTTAGATTTTGCTTATGTTTTTCGCAGGGGCATGGAAACGGTTATGAAATATACGGTAAAAAACCAGGCTGGTATAGGCGATAAGAAAATATTAAGCACCGGGGATCTATCTGAGGCAGGAAGAGAGAGGTATTATGACTTGATGGAAAAGATACAGAAGCTTTCAACGGGGATCCCGATATCACCTATTGATGTTTTGCGTAAAGGCATATCAGATGCAGGCTTTAAACCAGTAGAGGTTAGTGGCCGGCATACGCAATTTGAAATGAATAGCGAAATGACAGAAGGCACCTATGGCAATACAGGGAAGATGGGTAAGATAGATGCTATTAAGACGTTCAATAATAATCCCGGGACAGCTATCATAGCCACAAGGTCTGGAACGACAGGCGTAAGCTTCCATTCATCAATTAAATTTAAGGACCAGAGCGAGAGGGATGGATTTTTCCCTGATGTTTTTCTTGATATTAATGAGCAAGTACAGGCGTTTGGAAGGCTTTACAGAGCAGATCAGGTTAATAAGCCTGCCTACTATATGTTGACATCACAGCTACCGGCAGAGAAGCGTATGTTTATGATGACAGCAAGAAAGCTAAAATCATTAGATGCAAATACTTCCGGAAACCAAAGGCAGAGCAAGAACATGGTGGATTTCCCGGACTTTTTCAATAAGTACGGTGATGAGGTCGTTTATGAATATCTTAAAGAAAACCCCGGTTTGAATAATTTAATAGGGGATCCATTAAAGATCGTTCAACAGGAGCCAGGCAAAGAAGGACAGGTAGACAAACAAAATGCAGCTCATAAAGTAACAGGCAAATTACAAGTGCTTGACTCCGCAATGCAGGATGAATTTTATAGCGATATATTGGAGCGGTATGAAAATTTAATGGATTATCTTAATAGCACCGGGCAAAATGACCTGATGGTAACAAGTGAGGATCTTGGTGCAACCATAAAGAATGCAGAGGTAACGATTCAGGGACGAGGAGGATTTTCATCCTTTGGTGATGACACGATCTTAAATACAGCGGAAGTCAATGTAACACGCCGGCCATTTACAAAGGCTCAGCTACAGGAACAGCTGGATCAAGTACCAGAAAGGCATGTAGAGGAGCTACGACAGGAGATGGAAGCGGGTATGCAAAAGAGATTAGCTGATCAGATAAAAGAGGTACAGGAGCTATATGACGAGAAAAGGAAGGCTGCCAGGAAAAAGATAATGGAGAAAGAGAAGCTTCGTCCGGAGGAAAAAGAAAGAGAGTATGATATTAAAAAAGATCAGCTTGATGAACATGAGAAAGCGAGGATAAGTGGCCTTGAAAGTGTTGTTGATCTTAATATGGCAACATTCCACAAATATCTGAATTACTTTTACCCGGGCAGGGTTGTTGAGGTACCTTTTACTGATGATGATCAACTTGACCTGGTACGCATGAATAAGGGTGTATTTATATCCTTTGATGTGAACATGAACAAACCTAATCCATGGGTACCAAGCAACCTTCAATTAAAATTTGCTACCGCAGATAGCCGTAAAATGTTCAAGATACCGGCAAGTAAGCCTAACCATATTGATGCAATTATAGGTAATAGTTATCATATTGGTAATCAAGAGATGCAGGAAATACTTGGTGACTGGGATAGCCTGAAAAAAGCAAGGACAAAGGAGATACGGTTTATTGTTACCGGCAATATTTTACAGGGCATGAATATGTATAAGCAAGGCCGGTTGATACAGTTTACAAAAGCAGACGGAACAGTAGATAAGGGAATACTAATGCCCGAAAACTGGATTAAGCCAGACAATAATGTGTCACGGATACCGATAAGTAAAGCAACAAGCACAATCAAAGCTCTGGCACCAAGGGAATATCTGGAGAGTTACAATGGGGATGTATTGATAAAGAAGCTTGATTATAGCTCACCTCAGTTATATGAACTAAGGGTACCGGCATCATCACAGAGAGGGAAGAAGTATTGGGCTGAAAACGGGATAAAGAATTTAATGGTGGAGCCATTTGAGCAATGGGGAGATCGCATGGTAGCGACATTCCGTGAAGGTCAACTACAGGGACTCCTGGATATATTGAATGATCAGTTTAAAACCGTATTAGAGGTTGAGAACCAGCATGTGCAAAAAGGAGGGGATACGACAGACAGTTTCCGTACCATGGAAGAATATGGTGCTGGTCCACGAAAAAACATTAACCGGGGAGGCCTGAGTAATCCAGAAAAGACGATGCTTTCAGAAATGAGTCATCCAAAAGGAAAACGGATAGCTCCATCCCCTATATCGGGAGCAACACCTAAAAAGTTATGGGAGATACAGCTTGACCTAACAAAAGCGACAGGTCATAAGGTTGAGTATTTGCGCAGGCCAAGCAGCCGTACCTCTGCAGGAGTATATAAACCTATGAGTGGCCGTCTGGTCATTAAATGGGAGGGGGATATGGATACCTTAGCTCATGAGATAGGTCATGGGCTTGATGATTTATTTGGTCTTTTAGGTCCTGAAGCACAGCCCGTATGGATTGACCTAATGGGAGAACTACAGGATCTATGGGGATTTGGTAGTAAACCACCCAGTGGCCATGATAATCCAGAACAGTATCGTATGATGGAAGGGATGGCAGAGTTTATCAGGGCATTAATTGTTAATCCGGGAGAGACAAAGCAGAAATATCCGTTCACATATAATTGGGTAAAAGGCAGAGTTAGTGAAGATAAAGAGATATGGGACGCATTGATGCAATTCAGCCGGGATATAAGGGAATATTGGGGGGGCGATTATTTTCAGCAGATAGCCGGACACCTACACCTTGACCCCAATGAAGTATCGTCACCATGGACATGGAGAAGGGAAAATGAGCAAGGTCAGTTTAGGATAACTCCCTTTGACCGGTTTAACAGACTATGGACTAATATGCTCGCTCCCCTTGAAGTATCGTGGCGCTGGGCCATGAAGCAAAAAGGCATTGATGTTGATGATCCGAGAAAATTGTTACCATCACAAAACTTTGAAATAATAGCAAGATTACATCTTGGACTGGATGTAAAAATCACTAATATGTTGGAAAAAGGAGTTACTACCTTTGACAATGAGAGGATAATAGATGCCAAAACAGGAAAGCCACTATCATTTAATCTTTTGTTTGAGCAATTACCCAGGCATATGTTTAAAGATATGGGGGCCAACAGAAAAGAGGCTATTTATTATGGTTTGGCAGAAAGGATAGTAGAGGTCCCTGAGCTTGTGCAGGCCCGGCAGATACAGAAAGATTTAAAAGTAAAGGGGAATTACTTGCCTCCGTTGGATGTATTATACAAGCCCCGACACGCTCATATAGTTGAGAAGTTTAGCGATAAGA
>Ga0307983_1000381_pt1 | contig 22847 bp, 17 predicted proteins | sample OrgLakmetagen991_FD_201845 | JGI IMG/M metagenome (GOLD analysis project Ga0307983, IMG submission 201845) | Saline water microbial communities from Organic Lake, Antarctica - #991 | ecosystem: Environmental > Aquatic > Non-marine Saline and Alkaline > Saline | place: Antarctica: Organic Lake...
TCAAAATATTGATGAAACTGATAATAAAAATAATAATACTCAAAATATTGATGAAACTGATAATAAAAATAATAATAATCAAAATATTGATGAAACTGATCAAATAATAAATGAAAATAATACTCAAAATACTGAACAAAATATTGATGAAACATATGATAAAAAGATTAATGAAAATAATACTCAAAATACTGAACAAAATATTGATGAAACATATGATAAAAAGATTAATGAAAAACACAATGATAAATTAAGTAAAGAAGAATATGATGAAATTATAAATAAAAATTCAAATATTACGAAATATAAATCAAAAAATAAAAAGAATTTAGTATTATGTGGTGGAGGTATAAAAGGAATATGTCATATAGGTTGTTTACGGGCATTAGAGGAATTAGGAGTATTAAAAAATATTGAAACAATTGCCGGAACATCAATTGGAGCTTTTATTGGAAGTTTAATTATTCTTGGATGGAAATCAAATGAAATATATAATTTTTTATTAAAGTTTAAATTTGATAAAATGATAAAAATAAATTTATTTAATTTAACATCAAAATTAGGTTTAGATGATGGAGCAAATATAGAATATGTTATAAAACGTATGATAAAATTTAAAAAATATAATGAAAATATAACATTAGAAGAATTATATAAATTAACAAAAATAAAACTTATTATAACTGGTTCAAATCTTAATAAATGTGAAGCTGAATATTTTAGTTATGAAAATAATCCTAAAATGCCATTATATTTAGCAATTCGTATTAGTATGTCTGTCCCATACTATTTACAACCAATTAAATATAATAATATTACTTATGTTGATGGTGGTTGTTTAGATAATTTTCCTATTGATTTATTTGAAAATAATTTAGAAGAAACAATTGGTATATTATTTTTAGATAATATTGATTATCATGATAATATAGATAATTTAGAAATTTTAAGTAAAAGATTATGGCAAACTTATATGGTTTATTCTGTAAATAATCAACTTAATAATTATAACAAACATTCAACAGTTGTAATTACACCAAAAATTACAACATTAAAATTTTCTCTTGATGCTAAAAGTAAAAAAGAATTATTTTTAGATGGTTATCAAAAAACTTTAGATTTTTTTAAAAATGTTTAAAATTATTTATTTTTAGTTAAAAATAAATAATTATTTTTTTAATTTATTTAATTATTTAATCAAATGTTTCACGAGATGTATCAAGAATTTCATGAAGTGGTTCTTGTGTAGTATCAAGAGCTTCTTGTGTGGTATCGAGAGTTTCTTGTGGAGTATCAAGAGTTTCTTGTGGAGTATTGAGAGTTCGATCAAGTTCTTGATCAAGTGTATCTTGCGTATCTTGTGTTTGTTCATCAATATATGTTTCATGAAGTGTTTGTTCATATTCTTTATTATCGTGCATAGAATTTAAAAGTTCATGTTTGTTATGTTCGATGTCGTCATCAGTAAGTAAATTTCGAATACCATCAACATAAGTAGAATCAGGAGGTTTATAATCATCAATTTTATAGTTATTAAATTGTTCAGTTTCAAGTTTTCTTTCTTTTAGTCGTTCTTCTAATAATTTATTATAATCATCATCAATAACATTATGATTACCAAAATCATTAGAATTATTAACAGTATAATGATCATAAGCATTATTAATAGATGTAAATATGTTTTGATTACCGAAAGCATTATTTTGTTGATTTTCATCAACAAAACCGAAATTAGTATTTTCGAAAGTACCAATAGAATTATATTGAGTTAAATCCTTTTTAGTAGTATTTTGTTTGTTAAAAAGTTTATTAAATTTTTGTGGGTCAAATTTATCAGGGAATAAATTAGTATGAATATTTTCAATATCATCATCTTCTCTTTCTTGATATAAATCATCAATATTAGTTTTAAATTCATTTTCTTTAATTGGATCTTCAATTTTAATTTGTTTAAAATCATTTTCAAAATCTAATCTTGCTTGATCGAATGTTTTTAAATTTTTAATATCTTCATATTCTTTTTCATATTTTTGTTTAAGATTAACATGATTAATTTTTGAATTTTGATTTTTTTTATATTCTTGATCATAGAGTTTGCGTTTTGAATCAGAACCTATTTTTTCATAAGCTTCATTTATTAATTCAAATAATTCTGCGTTTCCATTTGGTCTATCTGGATGATATTTTAATACTAATTTTTTATAAGCTTTTTTAATATCATCTTTTGAACACGAACTATCTAAATCAAGAACATCATACCAATTTATTGTATTAGTGGTATTCATTAATATAAATTATAATTAAAAAAATAAAAAAATATAAACGAATTAAAATGTATTTATAAAATATAAAATGGAAGAAAGATATATAGCTGTTTTTATAATACATGCGATAGGTGATACAATTGGTTATAATAATAGATTATATGAATTTAATTTTAATAAACCTGTACGAAATTTAAATGATGTTCATGAATTATTTTATGATTTTTTACATCAAGGTGGAATTAATCATTTTTCTTTAAAAGATCGAAATGTTTCGGACGATACATTAATGCATATAGCTGTTGGAAAAAGTTTAAAACAAGATCAAAATCAAAAGACACTTTATAAAAAAATGGCAGAAAATTTTATTAAAACATATAATAAATATTTTGAAAATGAAGATTTACGAAGTCCTGGTATAACAATAATGAAAAATATTAAAAAAATAAAAGATGGTAGAGATTATGATAAAACTCCATATTTATTTAGTGATGGTGGAAGTGGTGCATCAATGCGTAATGCATGTTTAGGATTAATATATGATGATATAGATCAATTATTAGAAATAAGTATTTTTTCAAGTAAAATTACTCATAATTCAGCTACTGGATATTTAGGAGGTTTTGTATCGGCATATTTTACATATTTGGCGATAAATGACATTCATATAAATGAATGGGGATTTAAATTATTAGAAATATTAGAAAGTGATCGAATATTAAATTTATTTAAAAAAAAAGGAACACAGGAAGATATTGAAAATTATAAAAAAGATTCAATATATTTTATATCAAAATGGAAGTTATATATGAATGATAAATTCAAAGATAAAAAACCAGTTCAACGAAAATCATTTACCAATTTAGTTTTTAGATCAAAATATTATAATGAAAATATTACTACATCAATACATAATAATTTAAATGAAATACAATTTATAGGTTCCGCTGGAGATGATAGTACAATTATATCATATGACTGTTTATTAGATTCGCAAGATAATTGGGAAAAATTAGTAATTTATGCTATGTTACATGTTGGAGATACAGATACAACGGGTTGTATAGCAGGAGCATGGTATGGAGCTTATTATGGTTTTAAAAATATACCCAAACATTATAGAAAGGAAGTTGAATTTAAAACAGAATTAGAAACATTGGGAAAGGATTTATATAAAATTAAATTTAAAAAATAATTTTTTTAATTAAAAAAATTATTTTTAATTACATTTTAGACATTACCCATTTTTGTAATTCTTCATTTGTTCGTTCATTTTCATATTTTTCAGTTTCTCCATTTTTATGTTTAAAAATAATTGTTGGATAACCTTTTAAATCCACAGTTTTACAAATATTTTCATTTTCGCCTTCACATAATATATCATCGATATGAATATCAGGACGATTAGTTTTAATAAATTCTTTAAATTTATTCCATTCTGGGATTATTTTTTGAGACCATCCACACCACGACGCATAATATAAAATAATTTGATTTTTATTAGTTGGATCTGTGACTTCTAATCCTTCTTTAATTTGTTCTTTATTAACAATTTCTTGAATATTTGCGTTTAATACTGCTTTACTTGAATTAAAATAAAAGATATAAATTAAAATAATAATACAAATAACAATAACAGCTATATTTAAACGATCATTCATAAGAAAATTAATTTGATTGATCATTAATTTATAATATAATAAAAGAAAAAAATATATAGAAAATATTAATAAAATAAATTTTAATATAAAATAAACAAAAATATTTTTTTCTTTATAGTATAATATATTAAGAGAAATGTCAAGAATATCGTCTGACGAATTAATTACAAAACTTTTTGGAGGAGATAAACGAGGAGTTCAAGTTTTTGAATCTGTTTTTTATTCCGGAAATGTTGAAAAAATCGCAAACGTTGATTTACATCTTGAAAAAAATAGAAACCAACGTTCGGGTGATCTTCATCAAACTGTTGTAGATCCTCTACTAAATCTTTTTAAAACTTTTGGAGAACATGTTGGTGATGAACGTACAATTCCTGTCGAATTTACTCAAATTCTAACAGAAAGTGTTGATGTTGATGATGAAAAATTGGTGCGCTGGGTTCGTAGCAACTACGAACTAAGTCGTGAAAATGTCGCTGTTATCAAACAAACAGATGATTTTGAATTAGGTAACCAAAAACTTCCTGTAAGTAAAGTTGTTGATTACACAAAAATGACATCTCCAGTTAAAGATGCCGATCTTAGTGCAGCACGAGGAGCACTAAAACGTAGACCACCACCTTTTGTTGCTGTACCAACTGGTTCTGGACAAGATTCCGCTCTTCGTTCCAGTCGTGCGACGATTGCTACACGCGAAAATGCAGCTATAGAACGTAATGCTCGTGAAGCTCGTGAAGCTCGTGAAGCTCGTGAAGCTCGTGAAGCTCGTGAAGCTCGTGAAGCTCGTGAAGCTCGTGAAGCTCGTGAAGCTCGTGAAGCTCGTGAAGCTCGTGAAGCTCGTGAAGCTCGCGGAGGTGATGGTTTTATGGGAGGTAAACTTCAACGATTTAGCGAAGTTGGATATCCAAATGTTCTTTTATCAATTCCTCAACTAACACTAAATGAAGAAGGTCGTGCACGAACTGTATGGGTTTCCCATAACGATGGTGTTCCACGTGCTGTTGGATTAGAAGGTTACGCAAACCTTCTAATTACTTTATGTGCCGAAGCAGCAACTGCTTTACGTAAACGTAATGTTGATAGAACTCAACTTGCACTGCGAACTGATATTGAAAGTGAGCCATTTATTTTACACCCAACTGTTATTTCACAAAAATCATTAGAACTAAATGTCAAAAAAAATATTGTAAATGAAATTCTTGCTGAACAATTCCCTTCTTCAATGGAAGAAGGTGAAGAATGTTATGATATGACAAACATTAGTAACAAATGGGTTCGTAAAAATAACCGTCTTGTGAGAGAAATGAACATTAACGGTCAAATTGTTGATGTTGGTCTTGATCAATATGCAACAACTCAAAAAGATTGTGGTATGACTGGTCTTAAACTTGGTGAAGAAGACTGTCAAAAACTTCTTGCTGATTGTTTCCTTGGAGATAAACCTGGTGATTTTGGCAACTGTGTTGAACACCTCAAAAAGACCGGTAACTTCTGGCAAACAACTCGCGAACAAGTTCGTGAAATGGACCCTCAACACGCACTAAAAATTCTATTTAAACTTGGTTTCCAACAAAGAGAAGTTTATGACGAAACTGTCAAAGAAAAACTTCTAAAAGTTCAAAGTGTTACCGAATGGAAACGTCAAACAAATATTTGTGATTTTGGAAGTTCTCAAGAACAACATTGTGAAATTCTAAACAACGAAAATCTTATGATTTATCTCTGTTACCTTGTTGAATTTATTAACTGCAACCCTGTTATTCTTAACCCTCATGTTTCACGCAGTACTGGTCTTCTTTCAACAAGTCAAATGATGGTTTCACCATTTTTAACTAAACTTGGTATTGGACCACGTATTGAAAAGAACAACAAACATAATGAAGTTGCAAAAGAAGTGCCTCGTCTTCTACATTCTCTCCGTTCTGGAACTGGGTCTTATACACTATTTGGTGAAAGACCAGTTGGAGTTACCCACCGTATGTCTATTAACCCCCATTTAGGAACACGTTTAGCAATTCTTGGAGGTCAAAAAGGAGGTTCTATTATGAGTGAACAAGATGACTTTAAAAAGACTCTTGAACATGAATCACAGTCAACAACTTCAGTTGGTTCTAAACTATTAGATCAAATTGTAACAAATCTTCTACATGCTCTAAAAACTAACGGTATTATGATTGATCCCGATGATCAAGTTAAAATCAATCTTCGTCTAAACCAACTTAAAAAACTCGAAGAAGAACTACTTAAAACTGCAACAGTTTATTATGGTCTAACTCGCGTTGATAATGTTTTACAATACAGAGGTCGTACACTAACTGACACTGATGTTCAACGTATCGTTGATCATCAAAAGAAAATTGATGGTAAAAAGAAAAAGAATGTAATTGATATTGCATCTATCTGTAATGGTCTCGAACAACTATGTATCGAAAATAACATTAATAATGTGGGACCACAACCCGCAGGACATGGTTTTGTCCAATAAATAATTAATTTAAAATAATTTATTATTTTTTTATAAAAATAATAAATTAAATAAAAACTTTTCCTAAAATACCATTTGATATTTTTATTCTATTTGACACAATAGAATAAACTCTAATTTTAGCTATATTATTTTGATTTATAACATTATCTAAACGGACTTGTAATGTTACTTCGTCAATTCTTGATAAATTAGCTGATCCACTTGGTTGATATTTTTCTGGTGTTAAACAAAATGAATAAGTATTAATACCTTCTGTATTAGATGATGTATGATTTTGATAATTTTGTATCCAATTAAAATATTCTGAATTTCTATAACTTATTCTTTCTTGACCATTAAAAATAATTGCAGAATTAGTTATTAAATTAGTTCCAATTGGTTTTCCAATTTTATAACCATTCATTGTTTTTATAATTGTATTTCTAAAATTATTTGTATAATTATATTTATCTTTATATTGATCTTGATTTGCTACATAAAATAATTCTTTTGTTGGATGATTTAAAGCTAATCTTAAACGTTGATTACTACTTGTTATTTGTTTTTCACCATTATATTCTAATGTATCAATTTGATATTCATGTTTATCATTAGAAAATTTTAATCGTTCATCAATATCTAAAAATACATATTCAACTAATAAAAATGCTTTTCTTATAAATATATTATCTAATTGTCTACTATTAAATGTATATATATGTTCTACTCCTGTTTGTGGTGTCCCTTCATATTGTGAAGTTTCTCCTATAATTTTATATTTAGATATTGAACTATCTGAAAATATATTAGCCGATGTAGATGGTGTTCCTTGAAAACTATTTTTACCAAATTTAATATAATATAATCTTTTTGTTTCAATATCAAAATTTATAAATAATCCATTTGCTATATCTCCATCTATATCTTGTTTAATATATTCATATGGTTCATAATTTACTAAACTATTTTCTAAATTTATATAATTTGTTGGTGATTTTATTATACAATCATCAAAATCTTTTAATTCTATATTAATTTTCACATCACTATGTTGTAATGCACTTATTGGTAATGCTAAACCAGTTTCTCTACAAAACCAAAATTGAAGAGGTATATATAATTTAAAACTACTTTTACCATTTGTAAATGTTGTTAATTCGTCTCGATCTCCTATCATATTTAATATTCCTCTTAATTTTTTTGGTGTTGTTGTTATTTCATTCCATATTGATAACCATTCTCCATATTGTTTATCTATTATTTGTGTTCCAATCTCTATTTCAGCAAATCTTATCATATTATAACCTAAACGTTTTGTCCACGCTATTCGTGTAAGCTCGTCAATATTAAAATTATTATCTACTATTTTTGGCAATATTGGTAATTCTACTACAAAATATATTTTTTTTATTAAATCTCCAGATTTTGATAATAAACATGTCGTTTTAGTTCCAAAATTTGGATCTTTTGTAAAATTTTGTTTTATCATCTCTGTTGAAAAATTTGTATAACGTCTATATGTAACCTTAAAATATGTAACTTGTGGATTTGATGTTAAAAATATATCTTGTTCGCCGTATGCAACTAATTGAATTAAACCACCTCCCATTTATATATTCATTAATAATTAAAAAAATTATTCATTACGCAATTTATTAATAAATTAATTTAATTAAATTAATTTATTAAATTTTTAATTTTCATTAAAAGCTAATCCTGCTAAACCACTCATTATTCTTAATATATTATATCCTAATCCATATAATCTTATTGTATATCTTATTTTATTTTCTTTCATATGTTCTAATAATTCTTTTCCTAATTGAAATTCAAAATCAACAAATTCTATCATTGATGTATTTAATGTTCCTGATGGTTGTAATTTTTCTGGTTGTAAAGAAAAACTATATACATTAATACCTTTTTGAGGTATTGAATTATGATATTTATGACTATTTACTAAATTATAAAATTTATTTTCTTTTTGTGATTCTCTATAACGTCCATTTAAAAATATTTCTACATTTATATCTAAATTTTTATCATCACCATATTTATTATATATTCGTTCTTTGTTTTTTAATGAGCCATTAACATTACGTTTATTTTCATATATCCAAATAAATTCTTTAATAGAATTTTGAAAATATATTCTTTTTGTATATTTTCTTTCTTGATCAACATCATCAAAACCTATACTAAAACTTTTTGTTATTTGTACTGTTTCTATTAATTGTTCTTGTTTTTTTTTTGCTATTTGTTTTCGTTCAACCGAATCTAATGTTATATATTGTGTTAATAATTTACCTTGTAATTTTGGAATAAATTTAAATTCTGTAAAATCATCATAATAACATAATTCTTCAAATTCACGTATCTTTACATTTATTTGAACATTACAATGATTTAACGCTATTAATGGTAAAGATAATTCATAAAATTTAGAAAACCAAAATTGTAATTGTGTATATAATGTATATGAATTTTTCTTATTTTGATTAAAATTTATTAAATCTTCTTTATTTCCTATCATATTATTTATACCACGTGTTTTTTTAGGATTACGTGTTAATTGTGATAATAAATATAACCATTCACCTGTTTGTGTATCTATTATTTGATCATCAATTGATAAATTAATATAATCTATCATATAAAAACCAATATTCTTAATCCATGCAAAATGGGGAGTTTCATTATTTAATGCTCTAATTATTAAATTCATCAATAAACTTTTTTGTGATAAAAAATATTCACTAAAATTATTATTTAAATTATATTCATTTATAATAAATTTTGTTTTGATCGTATTATAAAATAATGTAAAATAAGTTTCAAAATTATTATTATAATAATTTTTTGTAATTGTATCTAATGTTTCATATTTTGATAATATATATAATAAACTTGTATCAATATTATTTATTTGTAATTTTAAATAAACTATATTCCATTTTATACTAAAAAACTGTTCATTTATTCTAATATAAAATGATCGTGCTTGTTCTCCTAATAATGCATCTCCCAATGATTCCGCATCTTCATAATTTATAACATTATCGAGTGGATTCGTTTTACTTATTTCAAAAAATAAATTAATTTCTTTATAAAATAATAATAACTCATCTAATGAAATTCCATTTTTTATTAAATCATTATATTCTTGAAGTTGATTATTAATATCTAATTTATATATTTGATTAGTTTGAATTAATGCTTCTTTAATTCCATATGAAATTAATATGTTATTAAAATCTAATCTATAATTATTTTTAATAAAATAATCAATAGTTTCTTTTTGATCATTTGTTAAATTATTATTAAAAACAAATACTGTATCATTTGTTATATTTTCTAATTTATTTTCTATTATTCGTTTATCTTCAATTAATCGATCATTAATTTGTTCATATATATATATATTAGATATTCGATTAACATTTAATAATTGTTGTATATCGGAATCATTTATAATTGTATCAATTATATATTTATAAATATTACTTTCTAATTTGAAATTATTATATTCACGTTCAATACTATTATTATTTAACCATAAATTTTCACTTGTTAATGATTTAATTATGGTTAATAAGTCTTCTTCTTTAATTTTTTGTTCTGAACTAAAACTATTAAAAGTTATATATAAATCATATAAATTTTTTTCATTTAATATATCAAATGGATTTTGATTATCGTATAATTTATTAAATATATTTATTATTGAATTTTGATCTGTTAAAAGTGTATCGATCGCACATTTTGATAATCCTTTTAATTGTGTCGAGGATCTTATATTACTTGATGTTGTAATGGGTTGTATAACAAGTTGTGGAATATTATTAATAATTTTAGGAACTAATAAATATGAAAATACTTCATTAAAAAAAGTTAATGATAAATTTGATCTTGATGATAAAAAATTTTCATATTGAGCAATTATTAAATCATAAGAATTATAAAAAAAATTTCTTTTTTCTAATGAAAAATCTAATAAATCAATTAATAAATCTCTTTCTGCTTTTATACTATCTGATAATGTTTGATTTATATCAATAAAAAATGACCATGGATAATTACTTGAATAATAATAATAAGTATTCAAAAATGTTGTTAATGATAAATTTATATTTGTTATATATTGTGTTGGTTCATTATTAAAATTAGCTACACGATAATTACTAATTTGATTATTATTATCAATATAATTATATTCACGTAAAGCAAAATAATCATATTGATTATTTTTTAATATACTTGATAATTGAGTTGTTTGAATTTCATCTATAAAATCTTCTAAATTTGTTCCATTAGTTACATTTGTTGAAATATTATTTAATATTTGATTACAATAATTATTATAATTTTCTCTTTGATTCAAATATATTAATCGTGCGATCGATGATTGTAAATCACCGAATAAAGGAGAACTAAAATTAAAAATATTTTGATCTTTATTTTGATTTTGATTTTGATTTTGATTTTGATTATATAATGTAAATCCATTTTGAACATATTCATCATATGATATTAAATCATCTGTAAAAAACATATCAATAATATTTTTCATATTGCTAATTTCATCTTCACTAAATAAACCTGTATTATTTATTGTAGTATTTAATAATTTATAATAAGATGCTTGTAATAATTCATAAGCATTATAAGATCTATTTGAATCTGAAACTAAATCATTTAATAATTGATTATTAATAAAATCTCCTTTTGGATTTAAAATAAATAGAAATTGAAATTGTTCTTTAATTTCTTGTCTTGAATTAATTACACTATCAATAATATTATTTGTAGGTAAAACACGATCTAATAAAGAAGTATTAAAATTATTAAATCCATATAATTTTGTTTTTAATATATCAATTTCATTTTCGATTGTTGAATTATTTTTATTTAATATTTCTTCAATATAAAATAATAATGCTTTTCCAATATCATCTATTGTAATATTTATAATACCATTTAATATTACCGTATTATCTAATTTATTAAATTTTTCAACAATATTATCAATATTTTGATTTGATTGGATATAATTAAATAGTATTGTATTAATATCATAACCAATCCATAAATTTGGATCATTAAAATATGGTTTAAAAATATTAGAATTTAAAAAGTTTTCATTTTTAATACCTAATTCTTGTGATGCTATTTTTGTATAATCTAATTTAAAATTAAATGAATGAATATTATCGCATTGAATTGTTCCATCATTATAATTTTGATATGGTGTTTCTGAATAATTTAAAAATTTTATATGTTCAGTATCTTCAATTGAAGAAGGTAAAAGAGGATCAAAATAAGAAAATGTACTGGGTGTAAAATTATTTGAATATGTTATTTGATATTTATCTTCTTTAACAAAATTTATAAATATATCAGCCGAAAGTCTAAATGATTCATATATAGAACAATTAATAAGATTAATAATAAAATTTTTAATTTCAATAAGTTCCGCTTTTGTTGAAATTGTTTGAGGATTATTATTAATATATAATTGATAAAATTTATATGAATCTAATTTTTTATAATTTTCTAATGTATCAAATTTATAAAAATTATTAAAAAAAATTTGATAAAATGTCGATACATCAACTGTTTCTTCTATATCTGTTTGTATAGAATCAAATAAAGTCATAACTTGTATTGCTTCATCAAAAGTAGTTGATAAAGTTGATAATAAAGGAAATGTAGAAAAATTACTTTCTGCACCTGCTCTTAAAATAGCACTTCGTTGATAATCACTAAAAATACTAAATCTAATTTCTTCTTCATTAGTTAATATTTCGTCATTATTATTAAATGAATATGTATTTTGATGTGCGATAATAAAATTAAATAAAAATTTATATTCACTATTTTCTAATAAAACATTAGAAACATTTATAAAATAATCTGTTATTGAATTTTTATCACGATCAATATTAGCCAAACTATTGATTTTATTATTTACTTCTTCATAATCTGAATTTATATTTTCAATCGTATCATTTATTAATTGATTTATTTGTAAAAATTGTATATTAGTTAATAATGAATCTTGATTTTCATTTTGATTTTGTTTCCATCTAATATTATATTTATTTAATAATTTAATTACATTATTTATTGTTAATTTTTTATAATTAATATTTATTTCTGGTAATTGAGTTACTAAATTTAATTTATGAATCATATCACCATGTGTTTCTATTTTACATTGTGATAATTTGCCAAAATTTAAATTTCCACCTTTAAATTTTAATTCTTGGTCTTCTATTGTAAAATTTGTATGTCTTCTATATACTGTTTTGAAAAATGTTATATCTGGAGTTCCAATAAGATATAAATCAACTCTATTTCTTGCAACTAATTGTAAAAAACCTCCTTTCATTATTAAAATATTATAAAATTATTCTATAAATATATTATATAATTTTAATTAATTATTTAAAAACATTTATTAATTGATCAATTAATAAATGTTTTATTTAAATTTTTAAACAACTGCTGTATAAGCTGTTTGAGCAAAACCTGATAATATACGTAATATATTATAATTTTTTGCATATATTCTTACATGTAAATCTTCATTAGAAGCTTCTTCTGGAAATAAATTATCATTAAAATTAACAATTAAATGTGCGGACGATAATCTTGAAAAATTAGCTGTTCCACTTGGTTGATATTCTTCTGGATGTAAAGCAAATGAATACACATTAATTCCATCTGATGGAGTATTTCTATAAAAACTGTGTGGTTGAACATAATTAAAATATTTTGAATCTTGTTTTCTGACTCTATCGTATCCGTGAAATAATATAGTTGAATCTTTAATTAAAAAATTAGATCCTTCAATAATTTCATTTTGATCATTAATAGAATAATTATTAAATTGAGTTTTTTGATAACCTGTATCATTTGATAAAAATTTAGTTTTTTGTGCAACCCATATTAATTCTTTACAAGGATGTTCAAAATCTAATAAAAATTGCATTTCTTGATTATTTATATTTTTATATTCTTCTAATTGTAATTCTTCTATCAAATATTCATGACTTGATTGTGCAAACCGTTTTCTTTCATTTGTATCTAAATATACAAAATCTGCTAATAATGATATATTCAAATCAATATTTAAAACATCATTAACTTCATTTAAATTTATTGTATCAAATGAATTTGGTATTTGAATAAATTTTTCATTTTCAATATATGATACTTCGTGTAATTCTCTTATTTTTACTTTTAAAGCTACATTATGGTATTCTAATGCTACTAATGGTAAAGCTACACCATTAGTTTTACAAAACCAAAATTGTAAAGGTATATATAAATTATATTTGGGTTTTTGTTCCCGATCAAATGATGTTAATTCACTAACATTACCGATCATTTTATTATAATTTGTTTCATTATATTTATTACCTGATAATTCCCACCATATATTTAACCAATCACCATAATGTCTTTCTATTGTATTACCTCCAATTTCTATTTCGATACGTTCAATTAAAGTTGTTCCAAGTTTATCAATCCATGCGAATTTTATATTTGGATCACTTTCATCTTGATGTTTTTCTTTTGCTAATTTTAGTTTTTCAAAATATAATTTATGAATTCTTTGAGATTCTTTTACAGCTTTTTCTAATATAACATCCGTTAAATCTTTATCAGTTGATGATGATATAGAATTTATAAATAGTTGAGCTTCCATATCAACTTTATTAAAATCAGTAGTTGATAATAAACTTCGTGTATCATTAATAATAGCAATATTTTCAGCAGTTTGATGATTTGTTTGAATGGTTTGTATAATTCTTTCAGAATTAGTAATATTTTCAGCATTTATAAAAATTAAAGAATCCGTATATGATTTTAAATTTATTCTCATATAATTTTCTATTAAATTTAATTCACTTTGAGCTTGTTCTTGTTCATTTAAAAAATCATTAGTAGCATCATTGCGTTTTAAATCAATAAGTGGTAATTCAATTTTAAGATATAATTTATATAATAAATCTCCAATTTTTGGAATAATTAATGTTGATGTTTTACCAAAACCATTATCATCATCAAAATTTAATTCGATATTATCAATTGAAAAATTTGTGTGTCTTCTATATATTGCTTTAAAAAATGTTATTTCAGGATTACCTGTTAAAAATATATCTTGACTTCCATAAGATATGATTTGTAATAAACCACCTCCCATAATTAATTTAATAACATATAATTATTTTAAATAATTAAACAAATTAATTAAATTAAAAACAAATATATATATATAATATAAATGAACAACATAACAAAAGTTAATTATAATAATAAAGAATATGCTGTTTTAAATGTACGTTATAAAAAAACTAATTTACCTGTTGTATTAGATATTGAAGATTATGATAATATACAAAATTTAAATAAAAGATGGAAATATCATAATTCAGGTTTAATATGCTGTTCACATACTTATGAAAATAAATCAAAAGATATTTTTATTCATAATATTTTAATGATATTAAAATCACACGATCTTAAAGAACCAGCTCAAGAAACATCTATTATACATTTAAATAGAATTGGTTTAGATAATCGTCGTGATAATTTATTTTATGATACAAATAATAAAACTATTAATAAAAATATTAAAAAGAAAAAAAGAACAATTAATTTATTAGATAAAAATATTGATTCAAGTAAATTACCCACTTATGTTTGGTATTTAAAAGAAAATGGAACACATGGAGAAAGGTTTTCTGTTAATATAGGTGATATAAAATGGAAAACAACAAGTTCTAAAAAAGTTTCATTACTTGAAAAATTAGAACTAGCTAAAGATTATTTAAAAAATTTAAAAAAAACAAATCCAGAATACTTTTTAACATTCTCAATGAATGGTGATCTTAATAAACAAGGTTATGAACTTAAAAAAAGTTTTATTGATATTATTAAAAAAGCTGGTTATATTAATGTTCAAGAAATTTGTACATTACAAAATATTACTGATAGCATTTTAAATTAAAAATTAATAAACAGGTGTTCCATAACCTTCCGGGAATTCATTAATAATTTTTGTTTTTATGTTTTCATTTTCTAATTTATTATTAAATTCATCATATTTTATATTTTTATTAAAAATATAAAACAGTATAATAAAATTAATTATAGTCAATCCATTTAATAATAATTTAATTTCATTATTTATAAAATTTGTTCTTGATAAAAATAAAATTAATATTGTTCTTAAAAATCCTATAATAAACATATTTGTTTTATCATAACTAATACATAATTTATTGTATATATTAAGACTTGGAACAAATAAATCTTGAATATTAAAATTGTAAGTTTCACAGCTCATAATTAATAACATTATAAAAAAAAATTGATTAAATTATTATTAATTAATAATAATTTAAACAAAATAACAAACAAATAATAATCAAATAAACATGTATTATAAAGTTTTTATTTTAATTTACTGGTATTTATATTTAGCCTCTCAAACTTATAAAAATATTAAAAACTTTTCTTTTAAAACAAAAAAAGATATATATTTTAATAATCAATTCGCAGCATTAATTCATAGCACTATAACATCTTTATATTATATCTATTATTATTTTAGTTATGGTTTTATGAACAATGAAGGTTTTACAGAGAATGGAAATTTAGTATTATATTTCCACGTTATCTATTATTCTATTGATATTATTAACTGTATTAAATTAAATTATCAAATATATATTTATCATCATATTATATCACTAATTATATTATTTGGATTAAAAATAACCGATAATTATAAATTATTTATATTAGCATTTTTTATAGCAGAAACAACAGGATGTTTAATTAATTTACGTAAAACATGTTTAATGAAATTTAAAAGATTTCCATATTTTTTAAATTTATTTGTTATTATTTATTATTTCTTAATTAGAGGTATTTTAGCATGTTATTATTTAATCTTATTTGTTATAGATTTTTATCGAACATTTAATTATGATCTTAATTCTATTATTAATGTTTTAACTATTCTATTATGTACATTAATCATAATCGTTAGTATGAATTGGTTTAAAATTCTTGTTAAAAACTTTTTAAAATATAATTAATTATTCATTAATATAATCTATAATAACAGGTTTAATAATATTTTTTTTATGAGAACAAATAATATCATTTTCAATATTATAAATTAGTTTAATATCTTTTTCATTTAAACAGATTATATCGTAAGAGTCATTAGATTCTGATTTATTTAATTTATTATATTTAAATTTTTTTTTAAAAGAAAAAAGGTTTTTAATTTTTGATAATAATTTCATAATTTAACTAATATATATTATATTAGTTTATAAATAATTTAATTTTTATTATTTTTAAAAATAATAAAAAATAAAATAAAAACGCTTAATTGCTGTATGCGAGACCACCCATACCACTCATAATACGGAGCACATTGTATGATAGAGCGAAAATGTATAGTTGGGTATCAACTTGGAGATAAGGAAGATCAGCACTCCAGGTATCAGTAACACGAGATCGAGATTGATCTGCGAAAGTGAGGTTAAGCTGTGTGTTATCAATACGGGAAAGATTGGCTGTTCCACTTGGTTGATGTTGTTCGGGGTGCATAGCGAAAGAATACACGTTAATACCATCAGCAGGTGTGTTGGTGTGATGTTGGTCGGGTTGGACATAGTTGAAGTATGCACCTTCACGAGCATCAAAGCGATCGTGACCATTGAGTTGGATTAGTGCAGTTGCAACTGGGTTATATTGTCCATCGACAAGGAGACCATAGTTGGACCAGGAATAAACTGCAACATCAGTTGTTTTTGCACTTTCAGGGCGTGTATCACGAACGAGAGTGCCGAAATCAACAGGTAGTGAAACATCACGAGCATGAAGACCATGACTGACATTGAACACTTGGCATTGGAGAGAAGGAGTTCCTGATTCGTCTTCTGTGACAGTAACTTTGACAGTTGCTGCTTTGATTTTGTCGAATAGAGAAGTTCCTGCGGCTGCAGAGTTAGTTCCTGCACCAACAACAACATCATAATCTTTGACGTAACGGATATCAGGTGCTCCACTGTAAGTTTGGTCATCAACATCAACAACAAGTGTATCGATGATATCACCATCTTGAGAGACAACAACTGAATCAGTTCCTGCTGGTGCTGCGCCGAGCACGAAACGAGAACAAATTAGGTTCTTGGCTGCTTCATCGAGAGCACTGTCCCAGTTGGAAGTTCCATCAGCGTTGGTTTCGTGTGTGTAAGCGAGGAAAGAACGTCCTTGAACATAATGTCCAGCACGAGAAGCCCAGATTAGTTCTTTGGTAGGATGGTTAAATCCAAGTCGGAATTTGGCATTTTTCTGGTCAACAGATTCAGTTCCTGTAAATTGAAGTTGTTCAATTAGGTATTCGTGACCAACTTGTGCGAAACGACGACGCTCTTCTGAGTCAAGATACACGTAATCCACGAGGATTGATGCATTTTGCATACGAAGTTTAGAAGATTGGCTGGTTCCAACATGATCTTGGACAACAAGAACATTTGCTGGGGTAAACTCGAAGTGTAGGCGAACTTCGTGATATTGGAGTGCAATAAGAGGAAGTGCGAGACCGTTGTTTTGGTTAAACCAGAATAGGAGAGGAATAAATAGTGTGGTTTCAGGTTTGGCACGAGTGCTTAGTTCAGTTAGTTCAGGAACATCACCAATCATTTGGCTGTATCCACGTTCTTTATCACCAACTGGACGAGCAAGTTCATACCAGACATCCATCCATGTGCCGTAATGTTTATCAATACGAGAACCTCCAAGTTCAACTTCGACGTTGTCAATTAGATGATGACCCACACGACGGACGACCGCTGCACGGACACCTTCGTCTGGTTGCCATCCTGCGAGGACAACACGGAGATACACTTTAGTGACAAGATCACCGTTTCGTGTAATAGTCACCATTGATTTACGTCCAAAGTCGGGGTTTCCGTTAAGAGTATGTTCGACACATTCAAGAGAGAAGTTAGTATGACGACGATACACTACTTTGAAGAAAGTAATTTGAGGATTTCCTGTAAGATAAACATCTTGAGCACCATAAGCTACGAGTTGCATAAGACCGCCACCCATTTTATATTATATAATATCGTAAAAGAAAAAAATTTTAGAAATTTTATTATATTTTTTATTAATTTTTACTTTTAATTTTTAATTTTCTTATAATATTTTTTATATTACTATAATCGATTTTTTAGTGAGTTATTTAGTATATTACTTTTTTTTAGATTAAATAACAATATTATGCGTTTAATAATGTATCTTAATAAAGTATTTTTACTTAAAGTTTTTTAACGTTTATTTAATTAAAAATGTTAAAAACAAAACCTAAAAAAGAAAGAAATCACTCTTCTATTGAAACTGTTGATACTACACATAAAAAATTTATTTTAAAATTTAAAAAGAGAAAAGAAGATTTATCTAAAACTAAAGATAAATTAAAAAAATTCGAAAAAAAGTTAATTGATATTAATAATATGAAAAAAGATTTATATACACATGATATTATTTCAAAAAGAGCTCAATTAAAAGTAGATATAGAATTTTATAAAAAAGAAATATATGATATAGAAAATAATATATCTGAATTGAATTATTATAGTAATACTGAAGATCTATTAAGCGAATATTATAATATCGTTGAAGATGAAAAAATTATTAATCATGATAATAATCAAGAAGTTAAATTATATGATATTTCTGAAAGATGTATTAAAGAAAATGAATTACATGATTTAGATAAATTAAATTTAGAAAATAAAAAAAATAATAAAAAAAAAATTAAAAAACAATCAAAAACACGTTATAAAAAAACTATTCAATTACAAAATAAACGTAAAAATTTCTCTATTCAAGATTTCTTCTCATCAAATACTAAAACATCAACTAAAAATTCTAAAAAAGCTACTATTTTAGATAAATTTTTAACTATTGTTGATAATAATTATAATACCGTAAAATATAATTCTAAAAAAGATATTATTAAATGTAAAACTTGTAATAGTGAAAAAAAACCTATTGCGAGTGATGGCTTTTGTGTATGTTTAAATTGTGGAGAATGCGAACCTATTATTATTGAAAGTGATAAACCAAATTATAAAGACCCAATTCCTGAAAAATCAGGTTATCCTTATAAAAGACAAAACCATTTTCAAGAATTAATATCAAGATTTCAAGCAAAAGAATCAACAGAAATACCAAAAGAAGTTTTTGATAAAATTATCATTGAATTAAAAAAACAAAAAATTTATGATCGTTCAACTATTAATTTAGCTAAAATGAAAGAAATTTTAAAAAAATTATCATTGAATAATTATTATGAACATATTCCACATATTATTTCTAAATTAACAGGTATCCCTCCACCTACTATTTCAAGAGAAACAGAAAGCACATTAAAAATTATGTTCAAAGATATTCAAAAACCTTTTGAAAAACATTGTCCAAAAGATAGAGTTAATTTTTTATCTTATTCTTATGTTTTACATAAATTTTGCCAATTATTAGAATTAGATCATTTATTAGAACATTTTCCTTTACTTAAAAATAGAGATAAATTAAGACAACAAGATAATATTTGGAAAAATATTTGTGCGGATCTACGATGGGAATATATATCTTCAGTTTAATTTTTAATATTAATTATTTAATTATTATTAAAATTTATTTTTTATTAATTATATCTATATCAATATACAACTAATTTAATATCTGTATTTAATAAAAAATCATCAACTAATTTTTTATTTTTATTATAATTTAGTTTTTTTAATATTATTTTTTTTATATCTTGTTTTAATACTACATCTGTATGTATTTGAACTTCGATATATTTTGAATATTTTGAATATTTAATTTTTTTTTGACAAATACAATTAATTAATTCTAATAGTAATTCATCATTTATATTATATAATAAAGAATATGGATATTTATAATTTCCTAAATGTGATATATTATATTCTGAATTTCCATTTATAAAAGTAGCAAATTTTTGCATATAATTTTTTAATACTAATACATTTTCACCATATTTTTTTGTACAGTTTTGTGTTAACATCTCATTTAATATATTTAATCCTCCATATTTAATACGTTTATTATTTTTAGCATTTGTATAACAATTATTAAAAAGTGCATTCTCTTTTTTATTTCTATAATTTCTATAAGTTTCATCACGTGTATTTAATAATTCAAAACAACTTTTATATTTATCAGAATTAAATATATTCAAAGTTCTAAAATTTATTGTTATTTCAGTATTATTTTTAATCCACTTTTTTAATCCTAATATTATTTGTTCAATTTCACTATTTAATAATTCTGGTTTGATTTTATTTATTTTATTAAATAATAATATCTTACTCTCTTTTGAAAATATTTTACATTTCTTATTCGCATATGATAAAGCATCCTTTTGTGTATCTGATAGATTTGTAATATGATATTCCATATTAGTTATTTATTCTAAGTTTATTTATTTACTATTATTTTTTCTATCAATTTTTTTATTTTAAACAAATTATGAATTTATTCAAATAAATTATGAATTTATTCAAACAAATTATGAATTTATTCAAACAAATTATGAATTTGTTGGGCTCGATGTAATGTTAAATGATTATTTATTACTAATTGCTGTCCTTCATAACGAATTTGATCAATTAGTTTTTTATTATTTGGATTTAGTATAAATTTTATAATTTCTTTTGTATTATCATAATTAGAATCATCATAAACTAACATATTTTTATTATTTTTAAATCCATAATTTTTTAATTTATTTTCACATGATAAATTTATTAATAGTAATGATCCTGTCGCACATATTTCAAAAACTTTATTAATTATAATATGATTATCTTTAATAACACCTGATGAAGTAGCTGAACAAATATATTCATTTAAGAATTTATAATAATTATCATGAACAACTGTATTTTGTTTTTGTTTAATTTTTTTATTATTAAAATATCGTGGATGATTTAAAATAACAATATTTTGTGAATTTGTTTTTTTCTTAATACGACTAATTAAAAATCGTCCATAATATATTTTTTCTTTTATACTTCCTGTTAATGTAATCTTATTGATTGGATTTTTATTTAATTCAATAATAGAATTTACGGGTGTTCCATTTGGTATTTCATAATGTTTTAATATAAATTGAGGATAAAAACTATTAAATGTTTCGCGATCAACAGTTGATAATATTTTATTAATTTTTGAAAATTTCCAACTTTTTCTTCTCAAACTATGAATATCATCTATAAATATTGATAAATTTGAATAATTAATAAATGTATCTTGGAAACTATATTTTAAATTATTATAATGTATATATAATATGTTATTATAAGGTTCTTTAATTATTTCATTTAATGGTATATTTCTTTTTGTTTCATAATGTGAAATATCTATTTCAATCCAGTTATGTTGTTGAACTAAAAATAATATATATTCTCTCCATTTATTTGACCAAAGTGGAAGATGTTTTTTAAAATGTATTAAATAATTCATTTATATAAATTAATATAGTTTTTTTATTTAGTATTATTATAAATAATATGAAAGTTAGTTTAACACAAAATGGATCAAAATTCATCATTGAATTTATAACTATTTTTTTAGCTATTAATTTTATTCCACAACAAAAATTTACTCCAGTGCAACTTATTATGGTTGCTATTTTATGTAGTACTCTTTTTTTACTATTAGATGTTTATTATCCAACTAAATAAATATACTTAAACATATTTTATTAATTAAAATTATAAAATATTTAATGACCGATTCTACTCAAACTCAAAGTTCTACAAATGAAAAATATATTGATTATTTAACTGAAGATGATCCAGTTCCAAATCAAAAATTTTGTTGTGTTTCATTTCTTTCTCCAGAAAGTATAAAAAATTGTTCAATGCGAGCTCTTAAAATTAGAGGTGTTTTTGATTCTAAAGAAGAAGCTGATGATAGAGCTAAATTTTTACAAAAAGTTGATCCCGATTATGATGTTTTTGTTGGTGAAGTTGGAAAATGGCTTCCTTTTGCTCCTGAAGCAAACTCAAAAGAAGCTGGTGATATTGTATATGCTGAACAAAAACTAAATGAACTTGCAAAAGGTCATGTAGAAAATCTTAAACATAAGAAAATTGTTGAAGCTGAACGAAAACGTGAAATGCTTGAAAAAAATAATCTTAAAGAAGTTTCACAAACCCAAGAACGACTTCGTAAAAAACTAGAAGAACGTAATAAAAATGCTGTTCAAACTGATATTGAACAAGAAATTAAACAAGATGAACAAAATCAAACTAATGATATGAATGCTCGTCTTAATGAAATAAAAGAACTTTATTCAAAGATTAAACAATAAACAATAAA
>Ga0307983_1000384_pt1 | contig 22802 bp, 21 predicted proteins | sample OrgLakmetagen991_FD_201845 | JGI IMG/M metagenome (GOLD analysis project Ga0307983, IMG submission 201845) | Saline water microbial communities from Organic Lake, Antarctica - #991 | ecosystem: Environmental > Aquatic > Non-marine Saline and Alkaline > Saline | place: Antarctica: Organic Lake...
ACCCAACTGACATTAATGACCCGGTAACGGGTGGATTAACCGCTAATCCTACAACCGATAGTGATGGCGATGGGGTCCGTGATTTAGATGAAATTAACGCCAATAATGGAGGGGACGGAAATGGAGATGGGATTCCCGATGTAAAGCAGTCGCAAGTAGCCAGTGTGCCGAATGCGGCGACGGGTAAATCGGTGACTATAGAATCAGTGGGTGGCAGTTGCACCGTTATTCAAAACGCTGCTGGCTTGACTGAGGCTTCATTAGCGGTTGCAGACCCTGATTACGATTACCCAGTTGGGATTTTTGATTACCGGATTGGTTGTGCGAATAACGGAGACTCAACGACGATCAGAATTTATCTTGATCAAGCCTATGCGACTGGCACGTGGGTATTACGAAAATTTGATAGTAATACGAATGTATTTACTACACTCAGCGCGGTAGTGACCACTTTGCCCACTAACGATAGTATTGCCGCTTCAGCCTTAGGAAACGGTATTAAATCGGGGCAAAATGTAACGGTTATTGAATACGCTATTCAAGACGGAGACGCCTTAGATGAAGACTTAACACAAAATGCCGTTATTGAAGACCCAATAGGCCCCGCGGTTTCAATCGCCGTGGCCAGTAATAGTAGCGGCGGTAATGGGGGTGGAGCGACTCAAAATTATCCTATTAGTGCTTGTAGCAAAACTCAAAAACAGTGTGTGATGGTTTTCCCTACACGGGGCAATAGTATGGGAACTAGCTTTAACGCCTACCAAACCTGTATCAATACTTCAAGTTTTACCCCGCAAGAATGTACAAAAACGTGGGCCAACGCAAACGCGTTTCAAGCGTGTGGAACCGATAATGATTGTCCGATTCCGACGACTGAAGCCGCTAGAGATATTTTAGGGGGTGCGTTTGATACGACTCAGCAAGAATCTATAGATAATACTCTTGAAGCGACGCAAGCCGATTTAGTTGGTATAGCACCCACTAACACCTGTACGACTGAAACCTTTGAACGCTTAATTCAAAATCGTGGACAGGGGGTACCAGCCGGAATGTTTAGCGATGCTAATTCCGGGCACCAAGCCTACAAGTACGCTCTTGATTTGGGAGAACAGGGTATTATTAACGGGGATGATCGCACTCGAAATTTGCGTATTGATACGCCTGTAACCCGCGCGGAAGTGTCTAAAATAATTTCCCGAGCGGCTGAACACCAGGTCAAGCAAGGCGATTGTGTGCAAAATCCTTTCCCAGATGTAATGAGAGCCAGTTGGTATGAAGGTTTTGTGGCTAACTTGCTGGAACGCAACATTGTCAGTGGTTATCCAGAGGGTCTCTATAAACCCGCCCAAGTAGTCACTCAGGCTGAAATGTATAAAATTGCGGCTATCACGTTTGGTTTAATAACCGAAGCGGAAGCCCAAGCGCAAATAGCCGGCACGCAAAACTTTTGGTACGTCCCTTACGCTCGCGTGGTAAGTAATACCGTTTCTGTACCAAGCTGGTATGAACAATTGCCGATGGGTAAAGCTATGACGCGTGGGGAGGTATTTACCCTCGTGGCTTTATTATTAGCCAATAAAGATGGTGTACAGATAGATTAAGTACGTGGAATAAGCGGGGGGACGCGGTCGGTTATCGTTTCCCAACCCTTGCCCCACACCCACTTTTAAATATCGTCTGTGTGATGCAAAACCAATACGATCAGCTCGTCGAACTCTTTCTAGACTGGAATAGTAAAATTAATTTATCTGCCATTCGTGATGAAGCGGGCGTGCGGGAAAAACACATTGTGGATTCACTTTTAGCGACAGAGTTTATTGATTTTGAAGACAAACGGGTTTTAGACATTGGAGCGGGTGGGGGATTTCCGACTTTACCTCTGGCGATTGAATGCCCAACGGCACAAATTACGGCGTTAGACAGTGTGGGGAAAAAAATGAAAGTGGTTCAGTCTATTGCTGATAAAATTGGCTTAGAGAATGTTCGCACGATGCATGGTCGAATAGAAGATTTTGCTCAAAACAAAAACTATCGCGAAAAATATGACATTGTCACCGCACGGGCGTTAGCGCCTTGGCCAGTGTTACTAGAATACGCGTTACCGTTTTTACGAATTGGGGGTGTGTTTGTGGCGTACCAAGGCCCACAAATTAAAGAAGATTTAAAAAAGTATAAAAACTTAGAACAAAAGCTCGGAGGAAAATTGTTAACGATTCATGAAACAAAATTGAGTGAGGCAGAACGAATATTTGTAGTGGTGAAGAAAATAAAGCCAACCGCTAAAATGTTTCCACGACCAAATAACTTGCCACGGATTAAGCCTTTAAGCTAACATAAGCCTTAACATGGCTTTAGATTCTGCGTCATTCACATTCCCCAAACACACGCTGCTTATTAGAGGGGCTAAAAGTCCTTGTGATCAAGGTTTGTTTGATGGCTGGCGCGAAGACTTAAACGGTGCGGGAAGTCTGGATGTTCAGGCTCCAGGCGGTGATTACTGGCCCCACGTCGATCATCGTGAAATGGTTGAAGCGGTTAGAATAGCATTAGAAGAAGCCACGTCGCCGCAATTAATTTTAGCGCACAGTTATGGAGGGAATATTGCGTACCAAGTTTTAAGATCGAATCCTGAACTTGTAGAAAGAGTAGCGGCGATTGTGCATATGGCCTCTCCCTTAAAATACCAAATGGGGTTTTTCCCAGAACCAGCTCCGGATTTAAAAGTTCCCGTTATTGGTTTTAGAGGCTCAAACGATAGCACAGTACCAAGAATGTTGACTGGGTCACGCATTGATACCGCTTCGTACGATTTAGACTGTGATCATAGAGCTTTTGTAAATAACCCGGAAGTACGGAAGCAAGTGATGGCTGTAATGGAGATTGAGTTAAATGTGTAAGGAGCGTTGACGCTTTCTTTAAGGGTTGGGAATCGTAAAACTAAATTGGTTGCCTTGTTCGGGGTACGATTTAAGCCAGATTTTGCCACCCCAGTTGTCTATGACTTCTGAGCAAATATGCAGCCCCAAACCAAAGCCGCTATGCGACTGTGCGCTAGCGGCTTTTTGAAAGGCTTCGAAAATAAGTTGTTGCTCACTTGGGACAATGGCGGGAGCCGTGTCGAGGACTTGAATAATGCGACTATGATTTTTAAGAGTGATGCTGCCGTGTTTGGGGGTGAATTTGAGGGCGTTTCCAATGAGGTTGTTGAACACGATACTAAACGACGAAGCGGGTACTTGGCTATAAAGATGAGGGCTGACTTGGTTTTCAAAGCTGATGTGCTTTTCTTTGAGCAGGGGCATAAATAGCTCAAAGCGTTCGTTTATGGTATCGGCGATATTAATACCTAAGCCATTGCTGCTCGTGTCGGCACTAAAACTTTGCAGCATGAACTGACTGCTTTGAAGAAGTTCAGCGCTTAAGGTTTCTATGGCTTCGGCAAATTTTTGTTTTTGGTGACCCTTACTTTCTTTAATTAACTCGGCGTAATGTTTCATGAGCATCAGCGGTGTATTGAGCTCATGCGCGGCAAACGCGAGCTGCGACGACTGTTGATGCCAAGGGGAATAAGCCATAAAGTTTAAACTGTTAGAGTATAATATTAAGCACTTTATTTTTATTATGTCAATTAATTCTAATACTTAATTGCAGATCAGCGGTTGTTTTACTAGACTAGAAGCCATGGCAAAATTTAACACGACCAACCCATCAGGCTTTCCAGAATTTGGCCCCGCCGCTGAACAAAAGCGCCAAGAATGGCTGCACATAATTAGCACCGCTTTTAAAAGTTTTGGTTTTATTCCTATCACTACCCCGATAGTGGAACGTGAAGAGAATTTGTTGGGGAAGGGAGGAAACGCAAAAGAGATGTACGTTTTAAAGCGACTACTGGCCGAGGCCGATGATAAATCGCATTCGGGTAACGCGCTCCGGTTTGATCAAACGGTGCCTTTGGCGCTGTATGTAGCGCGCCACCAAAACGAAATCACGTTTCCTTTTAAGCGGTCGGTGATTGGCCCGGTGTTTCGGGGGGAACGCGCCCAAAAAGGGAGATTCAGACAATTTGATCAGTGTGATATTGATGTTATTGGCATGGAAAATTTATCACTTTTAAACGACGCGATGATTCCGGCTATCATAGTCGACATTTTCAAAGCGCTACAAATAGGAGATTTTAAAGTAAGAATTAATAACCGCAAAATTTTAACAGGCTTGTTTAAATCGGTTGGTATTGCGGAGGATAAAATGAAGGTGACGCTTGATATTGTGGATGACCTCGAAAAATTGCCCCGTGAAAAATTGCTGGCTCAATTTACCGAGCAGGGTTTTAACCAAACACAAGTCGATAAAATTTTAGAATTTGTATCGGCTGAAAGCACAGATTTTACGGCCCTAAAAAAAGTCTGTGATCACGATGAATTTCAAGCCGGTGTTACAGAGTTACAAACGGTTGTCGAAGCTTTAGAATCTTTAGGCGTTGATAAAAACTGTTACGTGATTGATACGGCTATTGCTCGTGGTTTAGATTACTACACCGGTACGGTGTATGAAACTTCACTGACAGATAATCCAGAATTTGGTTCGGTTTGTAGTGGCGGACGCTACGATGATTTAGCGTCGGTATTTACCAACAAAAAAATGCCAGGCGTGGGCATCTCTATTGGGCTTACCCGATTATTTAGCCAGTGTTTAGATGCTGGGTTAGTTAAACCTGGTAAAGCCAGTCCAACGGAAGTTTTATTAATAGCCGCTGATGAAGTGGCGCTCCCAAGTTTATTAAAACTGGGTGCAGTGCTACGCCAAGCGGGGATTGTAACCGAGAATTACGTAGAGCATAAGAAACTCGTGAAGCAGCTTGATTACGCTGATAAGCTAGGCGTGCCTTACAGCATAGTGATGGGAGAAAATGAATTGAATAAAAAAGTTGTTCAATTAAAAAACATGCAAACGGGCGATAAGCAAGAATTAAAACTCTCAGAGGTTTTATCGGTCTTGCGGTCTGAACTTAAACAAACTTAGTTTTATGAAACACTATGATTTAATCATTATCGGTGGAGGCGGGGGAACAAAACTACGCCCAGCCGCAGATTTAGGTAAAAGCGTAGCCATCATTGAAAAGGAAGATCTTGGTGGTACGTGTTTAAACCGAGGCTGTATTCCTTCTAAAATGTTGATTTACCCAGCGGATTTAAAAACTCACTGGCAAGAAGATCACGACAAATTTTTTATGTCTGATTCAGGCAAAATAAAATTAGATTGGGAAAAATTAGTGGCTAGAACCACGGAGACCATTCAAAACGAATCAGCGAGTATTAAACCTGGCTACGAAGCGCACAAGCACATAGATTTTTACCACGGTCATGCTCGATTTATTGAGGGCAAAGTGATTGAAGTGAACGGAGAAAAATTAACGGCGGACAAAATTTTTGTCGCTACGGGCACCCGTCCGGCTATGCCTCACATTCCGGGCTTAAAGGGCACGCCTTATATGACCAGTCGAGAAGCGTTACGAAACACCAAGCAGCCTGAAAAGATGATTATTATTGGCGGTGGCTATATAGCCGTGGAGCTAGGACATTTTTACGGAGCCATGGGAACAGCAGTAGATTTTGTCGTGCGAAGCGGCATGATTTCGGCCGAAGACATTGATATTCGAGAAAAATTTGAACAAAATTTTAGTTCACGATATAACGTCAGACTTGAAACTGATACTAAAAAAATAGAGTTTAAAGATAATACTTTCTACGTGACGGTTTCAGACTGCGAAGGAAACATGACCGTGCTTGAAGCAGACGCTTTATTGGTAGCGACTGGGGTTACGCCCAACACAGATGATTTAGGGCTTAAGAACACTCAAGTTGAAGCTTGCGAAAAAGGTTGGGTAAAAGTGGATGAAAATTTAGAAACAGCAGAGCCAGGGGTTTATGCCTTAGGCGATATTATAAACCAGTATTTATTTAGACACAGTGTTAATTTTGAAGGGGAATATTTATACGCCCAACATTATGGAGGCGCTGATAAAGCGCCGATTGCGTATCCGCCGATGCCACACGCTATTTTTACGTATCCGCAGATTGCGGGCGTGGGCGTCACCGAAGACCTGCTTTTAGCAGAGGGTAAAATTGAAGGTCAAGATTACTTAGTCGCTTGGCAAGACTATAAAGCGACGGCAATGGGTATGGCGATGCGGCCCGAAGTTGGCGGTGTAAAACTTATTGCGGACGTTAAAACGAGAAAGCTAATCGGGGCTCATATGATTGGCGAAAAGTCATCGGACATGATTCATATGCTTATTGCTTACATGACAATGCATGCTACGGCAGATCAATTACTTGAGATGATTTATATTCATCCCGCTTTAAGCGAGGTGATAAGAAATGCAGCGCGTAAGCTGGTTAAAGCCCTGGATGCATAATGTTTAAATATTTAGCGTTATCTGTTTTCACTCTGACCCTAACCGCCTGTGGTGGTTTAGAAATTAGCGAGGATCGACCAACAAGCGGTAACATTGTTTTTCTCGGTGACAGTCTAACCGAGGGCTACCAAGTGGAAGCCGATGAGAATTTTCCAAGTCTAATTCAAAATAAGTTAAGAGGCGACCGGTTCGATCAATATGAAGTGCTTAATTTAGGCGTATCAGGCGACAAAACGGCTGAGGCTCTAAAGCGCTTAGAAAGCGTACTCGAAGCCGAACCTGAAATAGTGGTGCTCGCTTTAGGGGGTAACGACTTTTTAAAAAGCACCTCCCTTTTAAGGGTAGAAGAAAATTTAAAATTGATTATTGAGCCTTTACTCGCACAAGACATAGAAGTTGTTTTAATTGGGGTTGTGGCACCGCCCTTTAAAGGTTTTGCTTACACCCGTGAGGTTAAAAAGATGTATCAGGGTTTAGCCGATGACTATAATTTAGCTTTTGTGCCTAATATTCTTAAGGGTTTGATATTAGACCAGCGTTACATGCAGCCAGATAATGTGCACCCCACACCAGCGGGTTATGGGTTAATAGCCGATAGCGTGTGGGAGGTTTTGCGACCACTTTTACGGACAAACTAGCCTAACTCTCACAAATATAACAAACGCGCTCCATATCTTGGTTTTCAACTAAACCGTAGCTGGCTTGGGTCCAATCACTCGGGCAAGCCGCTGGTGGGTTGTTTGAGTGTTTAACAATAGTTAAAACTTCACATTTTTGTGGCGTGATGCAAATTCGATTGTTTAGTCGTAAACTATCACTCCCTCGGTAACCACTATCAAATTCGGTCCAATTGCTCGGGCACATTTCTGTGGGATTATTCCGTTTTCTTAGCCGCATGGTGGTCGGTAAATTTTTATTACTAGCGACTACCTCTGCTTCACTTTCATTTATTTCTGCGGTTTCTAAGGCTTTGAGACTTTCATTAATTTGTAGCTGCATACCCGCTTCACTTTCGTTTATTTTAGCATCGGTGCGCTCATCAAATAGCACGAACATTTTACCTAGTTCGGCTCGAACGACGTCACGGCCAGGGGCGAAAGTGCCGTCATCATTTCCAGAAATTATACCCCATTGTTGGATCTTTTGCACATAATCATAAAACCAATCACTGGCATTAACGTCGGTGAAGTTCTGTGCCACGGCGTTTGTGGAAAACCCAATTATTATCCCCATAGCCAGACCGAGCGTGATATTTGTAATTTTCATTTTTTTAAAATTAAGGTTCTCTTTAAGATTAAAGTTATTAAGGCGAATGCGCAATTTTTGGGATTAGTAGTTATCCAAACAACAGAATCCGGTTTCTTTGAAAAACCTTTCTGGGTTACACTAGCGATGATGAAATTTTTTCTAGACACGGCTGACATAGCAGACATAAAAAAATACGCCGCTTGGGGTATTGTAGACGGCGTTACGACGAACCCTTCGATTATAGCGAAAGAAGGGGCGAATTTAGAACAAAGAATCAAAGAAATTGCCGAAATTGTAGATGGTCCTATTTCAGCGGAAGTAATTGCTACCGACGCAGAGGGTATGATTGCCGAAGGTCGACGCATCGCCAAGTGGCATGATAATGTGTACGTAAAAGTACCGATGACCTCCGAAGGTTTAAAAGCTGTTAAGGTTTTTTCCCAAGAGGGGATTAATACAAACGTAACGCTGGTATTCTCAGTTTCACAAGCGGTTATGGCGGCGAAAGCGGGAGCGACGTTGGTTTCACCTTTTGTAGGAAGATTAGACGATATTTCTGAGGACGGTATGCAGCTGATTGGCGATATTGTGCACGTTTTTAGAACGTACGGTTACGATACCGAAGTTCTAGCGGCTTCAATTAGACATCCTAAACACATTGTCGATTCTATGATGCTTGGCGCTGATATTGCCACGATGCCACCAGAACTGTTTGATAAGTTAGTAAAACACCCCTTAACCGATAGTGGTTTAGCGGCGTTCTTAAAAGACTGGGAAAAGGTGAAAGATAAGCAGTAATTTTTTTTGCGAGCCTTCTCAATTTTTACAGCTAGATCAGGTCTTCCTTGTGCTTCAAGGAAGGCTTTTGCTCGACTTGCATTAGTGAAGGCTATGTGCGAATAGTGTCGTTCTAAATGCCCAATAATCGCTTCAGGGATATCGGTTATAAGCTTTATAGCGTCAGCTTCAATTAGCTCTGACAAAGTTTTAAGGTGTTTTGCATCGGTAACCCGAGTTTTATCTTCCTCATTACTTAAAATAGTAATGCCTTTTAGTAAATCGCCCTGTTTTGTACATCGTGCAAAATGTTGCAATCGGGTGGTGAAATTGCTGCCTTTAATGCGAGCGGTTTTCCCAATTAAAAATGCGAGTGTCTCATGGGACCTGATATCACTTGGCCCGATGCACAGATCACTCTGTGTTTTTATTGCGGCAATAAGTGTTTTCAGTTTTTCAACTCCCGCCTCAATTTCTGCATCGCTTAATTTTTCTAAACCATTTTTAACTTCAAAAGTGAATCCTTCTAAGGCCTCACTTCTACCTTGATCTCTAAAGAAAGCTTGAACGCGTTCTTCAAAACTTGCTAGTTTTGTGTAATGTTTATTGAGATAATTCATAAAGCTGAGGGGGAAATCACTCGAAATCAAATAAGCCCCTTTGCTCAAGTCTTTTGCTTTAAGTGCTGCTAGTCCATCACTTAAATGTTCCTGTAATGTTTTCTCGACTTGGGTTTCTCGTTTACTGCCATGTCTTTCATAATCTTGCGTGGATAAGATTAATATATAACGATTCATTGTATCAACTGTTTTAGGGTTGCTTGTGAGGTATAATTGGGCAATTTTTCTGTCGTCATAGTTGTTTGGCCCGGTTCCACCCGGCACGCGTTCTAACATATAACCGATTAATTCTTCTGGTATTTCAGTGCCTTCATCCACAAAAGCTTTAATAGCGTTTACCGCTTGTGCATGTTGGCTCACAAGAACCTCAACTTTATCCCCCACAATTAGGGCGACTATTTCTGCCATAGATTGTCCTTGATACGCTCTTAAGCCTTCGTGTCCATGTACGACTTCACGGGCGTTGTCTACATTTACTTTGCCATCAACAATACAGCCTTTAATTAACTGCACTACTTGTTCAGCGGCGCTTATCGTAACTTCGGTAGAAGGCGCGACTTCAATATCATCCTCAGGAAATAACGCCGCCTTTAACGTTTCTAAATTGGTGGCTTTTGTTTCGCTCATGGCTTGAGCTAATGCGTCTAAAGCTATCGCAAAGTCGTAAAAGTAAGAATCAACCGTATAATTTGGAAAGGCGGCTAAATTTATTCGATTTTGATGTTCAGGCACAGTTCTAAATACGGCTTGGGCTTCACTCGGTGATATTACTTTTAAGTCTCCGCTTAAGTCTTCTAGTTCAAACTCGCGGTCAGAAGCCTTTGCCCCTGTTTCAAGATCTAAATTAAAGTGCTCTCGTATAGCTTTATCCGCCAGAGCCATTTTTATTAAAGAAATAGAAGCCGCTTCGGGGGTGGTATCAATTCTTTTATTCATTGATCGCTTTTTAAACTTATTTCAAATAAAGTCAATAAATACTAATAAAACACAAGGGTAGTGAAGATCACATTTTAGGGCAGTAAATTAAAACAAAATCTGCTATTATAATCCTGATTAAAATTTCTCTATGTTAAAAATAAACTTCGACTCGCTGTACCAAATTGATCCAGAGCACGGACTACCCCGTTCAACCTTTGCCGATCACGCCGATTATTTAGCCCCCACGTTAAAAAAGGTAGAAGCGCGTGGCCAAGGGTTTTATAAAGTAATAGATGATAAAACCGTGCTGGATGAGATTCAGGATTTCGCTGATGGCGTAAACGATAAATACTCAGATATTGTGGTGTGTGGCGTTGGTGGATCGGCCCTGGGGCCAATTTGTTTGCGAGATAGTTTTGCGGGTTCGTTTGATAAAGGCCGACCTAAACTACATGTGCTAGAAAATATTGATCCTGATTTTATGTCAGAAGCCGTTGAAGCACTTGATTTAAACCGAACACTTTTTTTGATCATAAGTAAGTCTGGAGGCACGCCAGAAACGGTAGCCCAGTTTATGTTCTTTAAAGATTTAACCGATAAAGCCGGTTTAGAACTCAAATCACATTTTGTTTTTATTACCGACCCCAGTCATGATGTAAGTTTACTTCGAAGTATTGGCGAAGAAGAAGGCGTTAAAATGTTTGATATCCCCTCAAGCGTAGGCGGTCGTTTTAGTGTGCAAACTGCTGTTGGCTATGTACCAGCGGCCTTGATTGGGATTGATATTAAAGCGCTTAACGAAGGTTTAAAAGATATGCGGGACTCTTTTTTGAACACAAATATTGATCAAAATTTACCCTTTCAATTAGCCTGTGTGCAAACGGGCGCTTATTTAAAAGAAAAACCGATTAATATTATCATGCCGTATCATACCAAGTTGCGTCAGTTTGGGGCCTGGTGCGTACAACTGATTGCCGAATCAACCGGTAAATTTAAAGAAGATGGGAGCAGCGTTGGTATTACGCCTGTACCCGCATTGGGGGTAACCGATCAGCATTCACAAGTACAGCTGTTTGCGGAAGGTCCGAATGATAAACTGGTTATTTTTATTGGGGTCGAAAATTTTGAAAATAATGTCGTTATTCCGGTAAATATAAACCACGCTAAAACTAACTTTTTGACCGGAAAAACATTTAAAGATTTGCTCCATGCCGAGCAACAAGGCACGGCTTTAGCCTTAACTGAAAATGATCGTCCTAATATTACGATTACGATTCCTGAACTTTCGCCTTATTATTTAGGGCAACTGTTTATGTTGTTTGAAGGCGCAACCGCCTTTTGGGGAGAATTTTTTGAGATTAATGCGTTTAACCAACCCGGGGTTGAGCGAGGTAAGGTATTAACGCGGGAGATTTTAGGTTCGTAGTTTTTTGCTGGTTGAAAAAGGTCTTTTTTTCTGCTATAATTACGTAATCTAAATAAACAAATGACTAAGAGTAATATAATCTCGGTGGAAGAAGCGCTTAAGCATCCGGAAGTGTTTCGAGTGAGTATCTTTGGTTCAGCTCGTACAAAACCTGGTCAGCCAGAGTATGACAAAGTTTATGAGTTGGCAAAAGCTTTAGGAAAGCGAGATATTAGTGTGGTAACTGGTGGTGGTCCCGGGCAAATGCACGCGGGCAATAAAGGACACCGAGATGCGGAATCCAGTACGAATTCAATTGGTTTGACGGTTCGATTGCCCTTTGAATCAGAACACAATGGTTTGCTGGATGTCGAAGAGCATTTTGAGAAATTTGGGAGCCGTTTAGATCATTTTATGGCGTTATCTAATGCGGTCGTTATTAGTGCGGGTGGTATTGGTACTTGTTTAGAGCTTTTCTATACGCTTCAATTAACCCAGGTGAAGCACATTTGTCCGATTCCGATTATTTTATTGGATGACATGTGGGAAGAGTTGCTTAATTGGCTCAAAGGGACGGCGGTTAACCGTGGCTTTGTAAGTCCTGGAGATTTAGACAACATTATTGTGGCGGCCAATATTGAGCAAGCCCTTGATATAATTGCCCAGACTAAAAAAGCGTTTGATGAAGGTGAAGGGCGAGTGTGTGTGAACTCGCAGATTTATAAACTTCGGGTAGAGGATGATATTAGAGAAAATAAAAAACTGGTGGTGACAGATCGTCGTTACACAGTAGACTCTCCGAGTGAGACTTTTTAAATACAGAGTTTATTTTTTTCTACTTGCAGCCTTCAGTTTAACCTTACTGGGTTGTGTTAAGGTGCCGCTTCCAGAAGAGGTGCAAATTAAAAAAGACATAACAACACCGCCTGTTACCTACGGTCTAGAAGATGATTCTGGGAACGTGTTGGGTTTTGCGACACCCATTAATAAGCATATTTTAGTGGCCCCAGATCACTTACGACAAAGCGAAGAAACACTGTATTTTCAGAATAAAGCTATCGAAATTTTAGCGCGTGATTTTAGGCATGACTTGCTTTTTTTTAAGGTAGAAGATTTAACATTTGAATCTGTACCTGTTTGGAGCAATAAACCACCAGGAGCTGGGCAGCGATTGTCTTGGGATTCGTCGGAGGCTAAAAATGAAGCGACTGTGTTTTCAACGCGATCGAGCTTTGATTTAGGCAGCACCGTTATTGAAGATACCATGGAAATTAAAGCGATTGTGCTGCCAGGGGACTCGGGTAAACCTTTGTATGACCCGGTGAGTCATACAATTTATGGTATGTTAATTGCCACCGACGCTTTAAAGGGTGTTTCTCATTTTATTCGATCTGATGAGGTGTTAACTCTGGCAAAGGAATATTTAAACACGCTCTATTAAAGTTACTATTATATAGTCTTGACGTGCCGTTTAAAGCCTTTAAAATGCGTTCGAATTAACTTTTAGATTATGGTAACGCAAGACAAAAAGACGGTTATTGCCGCGCAGCAGCTGCACGGTAAAGATACAGGATCAACGCCTGTACAAGTATCAATCCTGACAAAACGAATCAACGATTTGACAGAGCACTTAAAAACGCACAAAAAAGATAAGCATTCACGACGAGGTTTACTTGGTTTGGTTGGTCGACGACGACGCCTACTACGTTACTTACAAATGAACGATGCGCCGGCTTACCGCGCGCTTGTAAAAGACTTAGGTCTTCGGGCATAGGTTTTCAATATCACTACAAACGCTCGGAGCAAAGACCGGGCGTTTTTCTTTTAAAGATTTAAGAAAAATTCCTCATCGTTGTTCTGTAGTGTTAAGTGGTTGAAATAAAAACTCTTCTATTTTTTTAATTTCTGCAGAATATGAATGAAGTAAAATCATTTTCGGTCGCGTTGGGCGACAAAGACTTAGTTATCGAAACGGGTAAATTTGCCACGCAAGCGCAAGGAGCGGCTTTAGTGAAGTATGGAGAACAACAAATTTTAGTAACGTGTGGCGCGGGTGATGGTCGCCCGGGTATGGATTTCTTTCCATTGGTAGTGGAGTACGAACCAAGAACCTACGCGCTTGGGTTTTTGAAACACTCAAAAATTAATAAACGTGAAGGTCGAAAAAGTGACCGCGACATTTTAGCGTGTCGAATGATTGATCGTCCACTGCGACCTATGTTTCCAAAAGGAACGCGTAGTGAAGTACAAATTATTGCCACGCAATTGCAAACCGATGGGACGCAAGCGCCAACTTCTTTATGTATGACCGCGGCGAGTGTCGCTATTCAATTAGCGGGTTTACCGTTTGAGGCTTCTATTGCTGGGGTACACGTTGGTAAAGATGAAGACGGAAATCTGGTAACCTCTCCAACCTACGATCAACTTGATAACAACGGTTTAGACTTGATTGTCGCTGGTACGGCTGATGCTATTACAATGGTAGAAGCCGGGGCTAATTTAATGAGTAATGATGAAATGCTTGAGGCTTTGGCTTATGCGCATGAAGAAATTAAAAAACTGTGTGCGGCTCAAGATGAATTTATCGCTCAATTTGATATTGAGCCACTAGAATTACGAATGGCAGGGGAATCTGAATCCGCTGATGCGGCGGCAGCAGCCTTTGATAAAATTATTACCGAAGACGAACTGAGTGAGGTTCGAGGGGTAACGAAAAAAGAAGTGAAGAAAAAAATGAAAGCGCTTGAACACAAACTAGAAGAGGCTTGCGCGTCAGCGATTGAAGCGGAAGAATTTTCAAAAGGGGATTTGATGAAAGTTTTAGATAAACGATTCGCTAAAAATATGCGAGCGGGTGTGTTTAGCACGGGCAAACGAGTCGATGGTCGCGCGGTGAATGAGGTTCGACCTTTGTACACCGAAGTCGGAACTTTAAACCGAGTCCATGGTTGTGGATTTTTCCAACGAGGTGAAACCCAAGCGTTGTCAGTGTTAACGCTGGGCGGACCAGACGAAGAACTACACGTGCCCGATGCGGATCGTCCTGAATTTAAGCAACGGTACATGCATCACTACAACTTCCCACCGTTCTCGGTGGGTGAAACTCGTATGTTACGAGGCCCGGGTCGACGTGAAATTGGTCACGGCGCTTTAGCCGAACGAGCGCTTAAATATGTAATTCCAACCCCAGAAGAAGGCTGGGCGTACACGATGCGCGTAGTTTCTGAAATTTTAGCGTGTAACGGCTCAAGCTCAATGGCTTCGGTTTGTGGCTCGACTTTAGCGTTGATGCACGGTGGAGTGCCGATCAAAGCTCCAATCGCGGGGATTGCCATGGGTCTGTTAATGGATGCGGATTCAGGGGATTATAAAATCTTAACTGATATTCAGGGGCTTGAAGACTTTGATGGTGACATGGATTTCAAAGTCACGGGTAATAGCGAAAGTATTACTTGCCTGCAGTTAGATATTAAAATTAAAGGTCTTAAACTAGAACTACTTAAAGAAGCTTTAGAACAAGCGCAAACCGCGAGAAAGCATATTCTAGCCAACATGCTAGAAACGATCGACGCTCCAAACGAAGAAATGAACGAATTTGCGCCACTGATTGAAGTGATGAAAGTCGATACCGATGACATTCGAGTGGTAATTGGTAAAGGCGGAGAAACGATTCAAGGCTTAACGGCTGACTACGATGTTAAAATTAGTATTGAAGATGACGGAACGGTGGTTATCACGGGGCTTCGTGAAAATATTAAAGCGGCCCGAGCCGCTATTGAAAAACTGGTTTACAAACCAAATCCTGGAGATGTATTTAAAGGCTGTTTAGTAAAAACTATTATGGATTTTGGCGCCTTCGTAGAATACGTGCCGGGTAAAGATGGTTTGGTACACGTTTCAGAAATTGCGCAAGAACGAGTAGAGAACGTAACCGACTACCTTAAAGAAGGGCAACGAGTAAACGTTATTATTAAAGAGATTGATCGACAAGGGCGAGTGAAGCTGAGTATGAAAGATACCGAGCAGGCTTCGTAACTTGACACCGTAATTGCAGAGAAAGGCACTTTAAAAAAGTGCCTTTTTTACAAAACTTAAATTATACGCTATGGTAGTGAGTGATTATAATCCCTCTTATTATGAAATATACCCGATTGTTTCTGTTATTCGTATTGGCACCAGCTCTTTTTTTGACGGCTTTAGCCGTTGAAGATCCGAAGTCTTCTTTAGATAGAAGAATTGAGATTATGCCAATGATGGTTGAAACAGACATAAAAATTGATGGTGTTGAAGGTGAAATGAAAGCGAGTGTGTCACCAAAGATTGGGGATATAAAGGGTGAAGTAATTAATAATGACGTTGAAGGTGAAGCGGGTTCTGTTTGTGACGGTGTTGCGTGCGGGGATGGCACGTGTGCGCCTACGGCCGACGCTTGTGCGGGCGTGGAAATGCCACAGGCTTTTATAAAATTTGATGGTGTTGATGGGGAGGCGAAAGATCGAGAAGCCGTTTGTAACGGACTGGATAATGACTGTGACGCAGAAGTTGAGTCTGAAATTTCTGCTGGCGGTGGTGGTGGCGGTGGAAAAGTTGATGTACAAGATATCAACATTATTAAATATGAAGCCGGCCCAATTTGTGATGGCTTTACGTGTGATGATGGCAGTTGCGCCACCATGATTGAAGATTGCTCTATAAATGCGGATATTATTACTGCGAATTTGAAATTAGATCCCCTTAAGGGCGAGTTGCAGCTTAAACCGGATAATGGAGATGTTGTTTGTGGTGACACGGATCATTTAGCTTCCGGTGGTAAGGGCGATGATTGCGATGATGATGACCCTACTAACACCCCGACGCCGCAAAAAATAGGAGGTGATGATCCGATTCCAGGTATTGATATCATTGATAAAAGACCCCCAAGACCTCAAGTTAATGTTTCTGAAGAGGATACCCCCAACACCCCGACGCCGCAGAATATAGGCGGGAATGATCCGATTCCAGGTATTGATATCATTGATAAAAGACCCCCAAGACCTCAAGTTAATGTTTCTGAAGAGGATGCCCCTAACACCCCGACGCCGCAAAACATAGGTGGAAATGATCCGATTCCAGGTATTGATGTCATTATCAAAAGACTTCCAAAGCCTCAAGCTGATGGTTGTAATGATTGTTGGGTAGACGTCGAATCTGACGAATTTGAATTTGTTTCGACCGAAACCGAAGTTGCCTGGACACAAGCTCGTGCAACTCAAAATAATACTCTGGCAGTGAAAGGTATTGAGCAAAAATCTTTATTCGGGCTCTTTAAAGTGAATATGCAAGTTGAAACAGAGTTTGATACTCAGGGGACCATGGGGAAAATGAATCGACCTTGGTATTCGTTTTTAGCGTGGTAAACAACCCTTAACGATTAAATAAAAAAAACCGCTCTGATTGAGCGGTTTTTTTATAGATAGAGACAAGAGTTTACTTTTTATTTAAAACATTTTATAATATATTTATGAAAAGTCCTACAGAGGCTGAGAAACTACTTGCCGATAGTAACCTCAATTATTGGCAGGCTCTTTTTGGTACGGTTGAAGAAAAACATTTCGGACGCAGCAACACTTGGGTAGCCGAAACATTCTTAAAAAAATTTATTTCTAACAATACAGCGGGCGTTAAGTTTGCGGTAGCTCTAGTCATTGAAGACTGTTTTGTTGAGTTGAACGATATTTTAGCCGCCGCCGAAAATCTCTCTGATGAGGATCTTTATGATTCGTTTTCTAGTCCAAACGAGTTGTTAGAATCTGATGCGGTAAAGGTATTTGGTTTTTTAGTGGATTTTGTAAGAACTGCCCGCGCGAAGGGTATTAAGGTAGGTTCAATTTATGATGATCAGCTGATTTCTCTGAAGCCTACTATTATTGAGCATCAGAAAAATTTTGAAGTGTACACTATTGCCAGAATTTCGCGTGCCCTTGAAGGGGAAAGGGGCAAAGCTTTAGACAAACTTCGAGCCTTAGATATTTAGCTAAGAAAGAAGTGTTTGTTATTTTTCTGAAATAGTTTAAATATACTTTTAGTCTTAAGTTTGATCTTTTAGATATAAGCTTAGGCACACGTCTAACCAAAGGAGAAAAACGTGTTACACACTTTACTAAACCTGGGCCGCTACGGCCTTAAAGTAGTCTGGTTTATCCTGAGACGATTTGGCGTCATCATAGCGGCTTTGCTCGCTATGCTCTGGAGAATCGATTATCCGGCAGACTCGTATCGCGTGTTGCTAGACGTATCTAATACGCTTACCAGTTCAGTGCTAACCGATGGTTTCATCAAACGGATGGTGGACTTGATCTTAGTTGATCAGTTCAACGGCCTGATGACCGGAATCATTATCTCAAGCTTGTTCTCGTCTATCTGGTGGTTGCTCAGTCTGCCATTACGATTTATCGGTTCAAAACTGAGATCCCTTCTCAAGAGAAAAAATAACAAAGCTCGAAAAGCTTAACCTTTAATCTCTTGGTGAGTTATGACAACCAAGAGCGCGGTGCTTATGCACCGTTATCCGCAGCGCATCGCGCTCTTACAATCCTTAATTTAATATGAAAGACGGCTTAGATTCTTGGCGAGAAGAAGACGTTACGAAAAAATGTCCGTTTAAAAATAAAGTTAATAAAGGTAAATTTAAGGATATTTTTGACTCGGAGAATAAGTTAGAAATGAACCGCTTGTTTGGTTTAGCAAAGAACAATGTTCCAGTTTTATTTTTAGAGGAAGGTTATAGAAAACTACTTCCAGAAGAAAGACTCGGATTGATTTCAAGCCTGGCCATAAATTGTTTTGCTGACTTTGTTCGTTCAGCGGATGCCTTGGCTGATTCAGCCGTTACTTCGCTGGATGTGCGCTTACTTGAATGGGAAACTTATGTTTTAGGTTTAGAGGTTCAAATGCCTGAGAGTTTATTAATGCGTGAGTTGGATGAACATGCACCACACGCATCGTTTCCTGAAAAACACATTACGGCAGCCTTATTGGAATCTGAATATACGAGGCCATCTTCTATTTTGTTGCGAGCAGGGTTTGTGGCTCTTGATGAATACTTAAATGACATCGATTCTTGGCCAGAAGACCTTATACGTTTTATAAATCTAGAGGCGTCTACGCATATCTTAGAACCACGTTTTGGTTCTATTGAGGCTTTAAATGACAGCGGTTTAACCCATAGATTGCAATCTGCTATTAGAGGGCTAAAAGTTAAAATTGCGCTTAAAACTAAAGGGGTAATATCGTTTAGAGTTAAAATTGCGCGAAACGCTCCGGCTGATGACATTTATGAAATTGCAAAAAGACCCCGCATGGAGTGTGCCCTGAAACGCAGTACGCAGCTTCGTTACTTTGTTGAAAGAGAATTAGAAAATTCACGCTCCTTTTAGCTTAATACCGGCAAGCCTCCACTTTTAGTTTTCTGCGTGTGTTGGGCGTGTAAGAAATTTTCTAAGGCTTCGGCCGCTTCAGGGCTGAGCAAGTGCTCCATTTTACAAGAGTCTCGATCAGCTATGTTTTTACTGAGCCCTAATTGGGTGACCATAAAATCCATTAATAAGGCTTTGTTGGTTTCAATCTGGGCGACGACGATTTTTCGCTCTGACTTAAGGCTGTAGCTTTTATCTTTGTTTTGCTGCAACCATCCTTTTTTAACCAGTGACTTTAAAGCCTGTGAAACCGTTGGGGCGGCAATGTTGAGGGCTTTGACAATATCGCTTGGGCGCGCCGTTTCTAAATCGTAAATGGTCATTAAGTAATGTGCCTCACTGTGCGACATCGGATTCTCTTGAAAATCTTTCCAGTGCGCGTTGGGTTCAGTGCATCTCATAGTTTATTTATATATTATAGTTGTTGGGGTTTCAATCGATCAAGTCTCTTTTAAAAATTTGAACGTGTCGTCTAAGTTACGTGTTTTAGGGTTTTGAATACCGAAGATTATGCTAAGATCACCTAGAATTTAACACCTGCTTTTTATGGAGTCTTCAAAGATTGGTTTAATTGGTTTAGCCGTGATGGGGCAAAATTTAGCGCGCAATATTGCGAGTCGAGATTTTAAAACTTCGGTTTACAACCGAACCACAGAAACGATGGAAAATTTTATCGCAGAACACGGTAATGATAATTTAGTAGGCCAAGCTGATTTAAAAGATTTTGTAGAATCGATTGAGATGCCCCGGAAAATTATTGTCATGGTGAAAGCGGGCAAGCCCGTTGATTTGGTGATTGAGAGCTTGCTGCCGTTAATTGATAAAGGCGATACTATTATTGATTGTGGTAATTCTCATTTTCCTGACACCATTAGGCGTGAAAAAGAACTCTCAGCGCAAGACGTTCACTTTATTGGTTGTGGGGTTTCTGGTGGGGAAGAAGGGGCGCTTAAAGGCCCAAGCCTGATGCCGGGCGGGAGTGAGAAAGTCTGGTCTGATTTAGAACCTATTTTTACCGCTATTGCGGCCAAAGATTTTAACGGGGGTGACTGTGTGACCTACTTAGGGAAAGACGGGGCCGGGCACTACGTTAAAATGGTACACAACGGTATTGAGTACGCGGTGATGCAAATGATGGCCGAAGCGTATGAACTTTTTTCAAAGAGCTTTGGTTTAACCGCCCCAGAAATAGCCGATATTTTTGAAACGTATAATAAAGGAAAATTACAGTCGTTTTTATTTGAAATTGCCGTGCCAATTTTACGGCAACCAGACGATTTAGCGGATGGATTTTTGGTGGATAAAATTTTAGATAAAGCGGGGCAAAAGGGAACTGGGCAATGGACCGCAATCGAAGGCATGGAACGAGGGGTTGATATTTCTACTATTACGCAAGCGGTTAACGCCCGAATAGTTTCTAGCCGAAAAAATTTCAGAGTGAAGCTTTCGCAAAAATATGAAACGACTAATAAACCGCACACATTTCCTAAAGAAGCTTTGCCTGACGTAATTCCAGAAGTGGAACAGGCCCTTTACGCGGGTATGCTCGTGGCTTACGCCCAAGGGTTTGATTTATTACGCGCGGCGGCCGATGAATGTGAATGGGATTTAAATTACGCGGAGATTGCCCGAATTTGGCAAGGCGGTTGTATTATCCGGGCTGAAATTTTAAACACTTTGCAGAGCGCTTTTGTAAAAGCCAACAACGCCCCACTGTGGGAAATTGAATCGATTGTAGCCGACTTAAAAGCGGCGCTGCCAAGTTTGCACACAACTGTTATTTATAGCGCTCAGTCTAGAACCGCTTTATTTAGTCTTGGGTCTGCGCTCGCTAGTTTAGAAGGTATGACGCATGAACACACCTCCGCTAACTTTATTCAAGCGCTGCGAGACAGTTTTGGCGCGCACACCTACCAACGAAAAGACAAAGAAGGCACGTTTCATACCGAGTGGGGAACGTAATTTAAATTTAATATGACCACAGACTTAAACACTATTTTTCGAATCAAAGACCCGTTAATTTTTACGATCTTCGGTGCTTCTGGCGATTTGGCAAAACTTAAAATTTTCCCAGCGTTGTTTGCCTTGGCCGAGCAAAAACGTTTCCCCCAAAAGCTAGCCATTGTGGGTTATGCTCGGAGCGAAAAGTCACAAGCGGAGTTTCGTGCAGACTTTTCAAGTTCGGTTAAAAAAAATTATAAAGAAAACTGGGGTGACTACCAAAACCAGATACTCGAATCTCTGCTGGATAACGTTCACTACTTTAGTGGTCAGTATGATGATCTACAAGATTACAAAAAATTTAAAAATTTCTTAGCCGATACTTTAGCGTGCAACGCTTTGCCACAGCATTTAATGTACTTTTCTGTACCTCCTTTTGTGGTGAAACCCATTTTAACGCAAGTGGCAGATGTTTTTGAGCCTAAAGAAAACGATGTGCGACTTATTTTAGAAAAACCGTTTGGAAACAATGAAGAATCCGCTAGTCATCTATTTTCATTTTTAAATCAACATTACCGCGAGTCACAGCTTTATTTTTTAGATCATTATCTAGGCAAAAAAGCGGTACGAAGCTTGATTCCACTCCGGCATATGAATCGCATTCTTAACAGTATGTTAAAAGGTCGAGAAATTGCGAATATTCAAATCTCGGCGATTGAGCCCATGGGAGTGGGGGAGCGCGTTGGTTACTTTGATGAAGTAGGCACGATTAAAGATGTAGTGCAATCGCATTTGTTACAAGTTCTAGCGATGATTACGATGTCGATTCCGATAGATGATGATGCGGAACGAGTACAAGAAGAGCGCGCGTCCATTTTAAAAGCTTTAGACTTTGAGCCTGATGTAAACCATTTAGCGATTGGTCAGTACGACGGTTATTTAAAAGAAGACGAAAAAGTGTCTGAATCTGTAACCGAAACTTTTGCGGCTTTACGCCTTAGTATAAACCGAGAAACGTGGCATGATGTGCCGATTTTTTTACGGACTGGAAAAAAATTAGACAGTAAGCACACGTATTTAGTTGTTGAGTTGAAAAAGTTTTCTTTTCAAAACGAAGCCCAAGAACCGAACCGGGTTATTATTGAATTTTACCCACGGGAGTGTATTCAAATTCGATTGCTGGATGAAGATGGCGCGACACTAAGACAAGGTGAAATCGCGGCGAGTGAATCAATTGCTTGTTACGGTGATTACTGTTTACCAGAACATGGTTTGTTGTTACTGGATGTGGTGCGTGGGGAAAAAAGATTTTTCTTGGGAATGCCTGAAATTAAAGCCTCGTGGCACATCATTGATAAAGTGATTAACTTTATGGAGGCCGAAAAACTAAAGCCGGAAATTTATCCGCCAGAATCTAAAGGTCCAGATTCACAACATAACTTAATGAAAGGTACTAAATTTACGTGGTACCAACCTAAATAACATGGCAGAAATGAGAACGTTTACGAGTGAAGACGAATTATGGACGGTGGTGGAAACCCTTTCTAGTTGGCCGGATCGTTTAGCGATGAGCGGCGGGAGTGCGGCTAATTTTTTAGACCACGTTTTTATACCTGATACGACGGAAATATTTTTAGCCGATGAGCGATGTGTCCCGCCAGATCACAAAGATTCAAATGCAAAGTTGATTCGTACAAAACTAAAAATAAGAAATTTTGTAGATCGTCTCGATTTTTATAAGCCTGGTTTTAGTGCGGCTGAATGCGCTGCGGAGTACGAATTAGCGCTTAAAACAGATCAAGATAATTTATTTGATTTGGTAGTTTTAGGCGTTGGTCCAGACGGTCATACGGCCTCTCTTTTTCCTGACGCTGAGGCCTTGTCAGCCGATGGCTTAACGGTGGCAACACAGGCACCTAATGCCTTTGCCGTAAAACATCGCTTAAGTCTGACATATACCGCGCTTAAAAGCGCGAAAACGGTGCTCGTTTTATTGCAAGGTGCGAGTAAAAAAGAAATTTTTA
>Ga0307983_1000385_pt1 | contig 22754 bp, 18 predicted proteins | sample OrgLakmetagen991_FD_201845 | JGI IMG/M metagenome (GOLD analysis project Ga0307983, IMG submission 201845) | Saline water microbial communities from Organic Lake, Antarctica - #991 | ecosystem: Environmental > Aquatic > Non-marine Saline and Alkaline > Saline | place: Antarctica: Organic Lake...
CTCACTGGTGTGACCGAAAATACCCCTCCTGGACAGTACGTCCAGGACACAATAATCCCGGCCTTCGAGGCTGCAACCGGTATGACGGTGAACCTCGAAACCACCTCATGGGACGAAATGTATGCGAAAGCAATTAATGACATGGAAGCCGCTACAGGCATCTATGACTTTGTCTATATCGAGCAGGATATTGTGTACGCCTACATGGCACAGGACTACTTGGTAAACATCACCAAGACCTTGGCCGACAACCCAACGCTGGGTGCGCCGTCGTTTAGTTTCGATAAATTCACCACCTTCATCGATGACTTCAAAGATGACGACGGCAACGTATACGGCGTCCCCATGGAAGCCTTTGTGAAGGTCTACCTGTACCGCACCGACCTCTTTGGTGACCCGGATATCCAGGCTGCCTTCGAAGCCGAATATGGACGTGCGCTCGAGCCAGCAACTAACTGGTCCGACTACACCGACATCTCGGAATTCTTCTACAACTACGGTCAAGAAAACGACCTTGAGTTGTGGGGAACCACAGTGCAAGCTGTCAACGGTCACCCTGCTTCTTTCTACGAGTTCTTCGAGTCGGTTGCCCCCACCGTCGGTGTTTACGACTGGGGCATCACTTCTGATTACAAAGCAGATGTCGCTAACGGTGGTTCGATGAACAGCGCTGCTTCAATAGCCGGGCTGGAAACGTGGTTGAACCTGTTGCAGTACGCACCACCAGAGTCGACCTCGTCTACGTGGTCTGAAGTCGCCGCAACCTTCGCTGCCGGCCGTGCCGCGCAGGGCCTGGTTTATGGCGAAAACGCCGCCTGGATAGCCTCAGACGAAACCATGTCGCAAGTGACCGGTAACGTGAAAGCAACCTTGCCTCCTTTGGCTGACGGTGTCCTCGCTGCCGCCGAAGCAGGCGACGGCTACGTCGGCTACTACGACGGTGGAGCCTTCGGTATCCCTCACTCCTCGAAAAACATCGAATGCTCGGTGTTGTTCCAGCAGTACCAGGGCCAAGAAGCATGGCAGGCCGAATGGGCAGCAAATGGTGGACGTATCGTGATGAACTCGACCTATGCTGACCCCATCGTGTCGGCAATGGACGAACAAACACAGGGTTACTTCACCCACATGGAAGATCAGGGCTACCTCTACCGAGGTGCTCCGAAATTCCCATTCCACGCCCAAGTTCGTGAAGTTGTTGCGCCCTTTATTTATAGCGCAATAGCGGGAGAAATCTCCGCGAAAGAAGCACTCGATCAGGGTGCCGCTGCAGCGGAGGCAGAAATGGCGAAACTCGGTTACGGCGGCTAGTAAGCTCCTATAGCTTGGCTACGAGTCGGGGGTGCGACGTTCATGTCGCACCCCCGACTTCCCGTATAGGGTTGGATCGAAGAAATCAGCAAAGGAGCTGTGGCACACAGTGAAGAAAATTTCCAGTAACCGAATCGGTTGGGCTTTTCTTTCTCCTTCCCTGGCGATTCTCGGATTTGTAGGAGTCCTTCCCTTCCTTTTCGTCATCTTCATTGGCTTCCATAGCTGGAACCCCTTCAGTGCTGAAAAAGGCCGCCAGTTTGTAGGCTTTGAAAATTATCAACTCTTGGTTTTTGACCCACTCTTTTTGTCCGCCATGGGCCGCTCGATTCTGTTTACCGTCCTTGTTGTCGGGTTGGAACTTGTAATCGGCTTTCTCTTGGCCCAGTCGCTCGTTGCCGACTTTAAAGGCAAGGCAATATTCAGGACTTTATACATTTTGCCTTTAGTAGTTGCCCCCATCGCGGTGGGCGCAACCTGGAGACTGCTCACCATTCAAGGTTTTGGGCCGATACCGTACTTTCTCAAAGAGTGGTTTGGGTACGACTTCAATATTTCCCAAAACACCTTCCATGCGTGGACGACCATCGTGGTGATGGATATTTGGCACTGGACGCCGTTTGTCACTTTGACTTTGCTGTCAGGAATTCTGGCGCTGCCTAAAGACCCCATTGAGGCCGCCCAAGTCGATGGCGCTTCTAAATGGCAGGTCTACCGACACGTAACCATCCCCATGCTGATGCCGATCATCTTCATCACCGTGTTTATCCGCATCATGGACTCGCTGAAAACGGTGGAAGAGGTATACATGCTCACCAACGGTGGGCCATCATCGGATACGACTTTCATCGGCCTGCACATTTATCGCTCTGTAATCCAACGAACGGACTGGGGTTATGGCTCGTCGATGTCACTGCTTGTGCTGTATTTCACCATCGTGGTCTGTTGGATTCTCTTTAACTCCATCTCCTCTCGTACCCAGAAGGCCAAATAGCGATATGGCGACTAAACAGCGCGGAAACAAAATGTCAGCCCGGAAAAAGGTTGGCTTAGCCGGAACCTACTTGCTGTGGTCGGCGATGACAGTCTTCACTTTGGGGCCCATTTATTGGATGTTTTCTGTGTCATCCCGCAGCCCGGTAGAGGTCTTCGATAAGCCGAGCCTGTTCATCGATTCCTTTTATTGGCAGAACTATCTGGAGGTCTTCGAGGACCGAGTTGTGCGCGGCTACCTTATTAACTCGCTAGTCGTGTCGACCACCAACGCCGTGGTCGTGACCGTCCTTGGCTTCATGGCGGCTTATGCGTTTACGCGCTTCAAGCTCCCTGGCGCTGACAGTATTTTCTTTTGGACTATAACTAACCGGATGGGCCCACCCGCGGCATTTATTCTGCCACTGTTTTTGATTATGACCCAGGTGGCCGTCGCGGGGGATTGGATGTTATTCGACACCAGAATCGGACTAATTCTGATCTACTGCCTGTTCAATCTTCCCTTCGCCATTTGGCTGCTCAAGGGAATTCTGGACGGGATTCCGATTGAGCTGGACGAGGCGGCGCTGTTAGACCGAGCCAGCCGGTTCCAAGTGATTACCAAGATTATCGTTCCTTTATCCGCGCCAGGGCTCGCAATCACTTTCATTTTGACCTGGATATTTGCCTGGAATGAGTATTTATTCGCGGCAACACTGTCAGCTGCCAACGCCCGGACCATTACTACTCGATTAGCGGAGTACGTGACGACGACGGGCACCAACTACGGCGAACTTGCCGCCGTTGCGTTTATCGCAACACTTCCGGCCATCATTTTCCTCGTATTTATTCAGCGGTACATCGTGACCGGCCTCACCTTTGGAGCCGTGAAGGACTAACCATGGCAAAAACAGTAGAACAGAAAGAAAAGCGCAAACAGAAGAAAGACAAGCCTCCCCGTGAGGTGGGGTTTCTCGGTTTTAAGACCAACACCTTCGATCGCTACTTTCTCTCTGTGGTCTTGGCCATAGCGCTGGGGCTTGTCCATCTTCGGTTTTTCGAACCCCTTGGGCTTCCCTCCTTTGTCCCCTGGGCAGTTTCGGTATTAGCGGCTTTCTTGTTAATCAGAAAGGGCTAACACCATGGCAGTCCAACGAGCATTAGTTGTCGAAAGAAAAGGCGAAATCACCCTCCGTGATATCGAAGTCGACGACACCCTTGGGCCTGACGACGTTCGCATTCGTCTGGCGGTAGTCGGCATCTGCGCCAGCGATGCTCACTACTACACCGACGGTCGGATCGGAGATTTCATCGTCAAAGAGCCAATGATTTTGGGCCACGAAGCCTCGGGCACCATCACCGAAGTGGGCGCGCATGTGACGACTCTCGCCGTGGGAGACCGAGTGTGTATGGAGCCGGGTATTCCCAACCCCGAGAGCATCGAAAGCAAAAAAGGGATGTATAACTTGGACCCGAAGGTGCGCTTTTGGGCCACGCCTCCCGTCCACGGCGTCCTGCGCAACAGCGTGGTTCACCCCGCCAGTTACACCTACAAATTGCCCGATTCGGTGAGCTTCGCGGAAGGCGCCATGATTGAACCCTTGGCGGTTGGGTTACAAGCTGCCAACAAAGCACACCCTCGCGCGGGAGATGTCGCTGTCGTCGTCGGTGCCGGCACTATCGGGATGGTTACAGCTCTTTCCGCCATTGCCGCGGGCTGCGCCCGCGTCGTCATCATCGACGTGGTGGCCGAAAAGCTTGCCCTCTCTGAATCATTGGGGCCAATCACCGCAATCAACGCGAAAACCGAGGATGTCCTCCAGACAGTTTTGGAACAGACGGCTGGCCGCGGTGCCGACATTGTGTTTGAATGCACCGGCAACTTGAAAGCCATCGAATCGGTTTTTGATTACACCGCACCCGGCGCCACCGTCGTTTTTGTCGGGTTGCCCTCGGGTCGTATTAGCTACGACATCATCCAAGGTTCGGTGAAGGAACTCCGTGTCGAGCACGTGTTCCGCTATGCCAACGTGTACAACCGCGCCGTAGCACTGTTGGGTTCTGGGCGCATCGATGTGAAGCCGTTGTTGACTGACCGGTATCCTTTCGAAAAAAGTGTTGAAGCGGTCGAAGCGTTTTTGACCATGGGCCCTAATTCAGTCAAAATCCAAATTGATATGGAGTAACTCCGTGCCAGAAAAAGACTCAGTCCTCGCCTCTTTATCAATCATGGAACGCTTTTCTCTCGGTGGGCGCGTGTGTTTCCTCACCGGAGCCGGCAGTGGTATCGGCCGGGCTATTGCCCATGCTCTCGCTGATGCAGGGGCATCCATCGCGTTGGTCGATAAAGACGGTGACACGGCAAACGTAGTTGCTCGCGAAATCGAACAGCGCCACCCCGGGACTACCACTCTGGTAATCCAGGCCGATGTGACCGAAAAAAAAGCTGTCGAGGCCGCAGTCTCCCAGACAGTAGCCGAGTTGGGTGATTTGACGGTGGGTTTTAACAACGCAGGAATCGGTCAATGGGTTGACTCGGTCGATTTGACCGAAGAGGACCTCAAAACAATGTTCGATGTGAATGCGCACAGCGTTTTTTATGGGGCGGTGGCTCAAGCCCGTCATATGATGAAAAACGGGTACGGCAAAATCATCAACACGGCTTCCATCTCTGCCCACATTGCCAATCACCCACAATCCCAAGCCCACTACAACGCAGCCAAAGCAGCCGTCATTGGAATGACCAAATCTCACGCGGTCGAATGGGTAGACCACGGTATTCGCGTGAACACCTTCTCGCCCGGCTACACCCGGACCAAACTCGTGGATGATTTATTAGAAACCGAGTTAGGTCAACAGGTGTACCCCGTGTGGATGGCGGAAACTCCGATGAAACGCATGGCAGACCCCACCGATTTGCAGGGTGTGGCGGTGTTTCTTGCTTCCGCGGCGTCCGACTATGTCACTGGTACTGACATTGTTGTCGACGGCGGCTACCTCGCCACCTAGGTGAAAAGGCCTCCTCGGATGGCTGCGGCCTAGCTGCTGTCGCGCACAATCAGCTCTGGCTCAAACTTCACCACTTTCGCGGGAGTTTCTGGGTGTTCAAATTTGGTCAGTAACGTCTTCACCGCAGCCCGTCCGATTTCTTCGGCAGGCTGGCGGATGGAAGTAAGTGGAACAATCGCCGACTGAGCAAAATCGATATCGTCAAAGCCGACTAACCGCACGTCGTGGGGGACCCGCAAAGTTTTCGACATCACGAACGCCTGCAAAATTCCTAAAGCAATCAGGTCGTTGCCGGCAAAAATCCCGTCCACCGAATCGGTTTCCCAGTTGGCCAACATTTCGTGGCCGAGTGCCCGTCCAGCAGACACCGTCATTTCTCCTAGGTCAATCCGGGCGAGAACGACATCAGGGTGGTGTCCTGCCGCTTCCTGCGCGCCGGCGAAACGTTGCACCACCTGATGGGTCCATCCGGTGGCGCCAATAAAGACAATTCGGCGGGCGCCGCGTTCGATCAGGTGGTTGACTGCCAAGTAGCCCCCGGCCCGATTATCGACTGTCACGGCAGGGAATTCCATCGCAGGGTCCACGTAATCAATCAACACAACGGGGGTGTTGCGCCGCCTGAGGGCGTCTAACCTGCTGGGGTCGTACGACACGGGAGACAGCATGACACCGCGGACCCGCAACTGTTCGAAAAGATCCAAGTATCTGGATTCTTGCCCACCGGTGTCACCGGTGCTCCCGAGGACAATTCGCAGGTCGCGTTCTGCGGCAACCTCTTCAGCCCCGTGGGCAACGGCGGCAAAAAACGGATTACTAGTCGCCGGGAGTGCTAAACCTAATGTGGTGGACTTTCCGGCTCGCAACTGCCGCGCAGCGTCATTTCGCACGTAGCCGAGGGTACGGATGGCTTCGAAAACCCTGTCTTGGGTTGCCTGCGCGACGCGCTCTGGATGGTTGAGAACATTGGACACCGTGCCGATAGAGGCCTGGCTGGCGCGTGCCACGTCTTTAATACTGGGGTCGCCCATAGTCTCCACATTCTATGCTGGCCGGACCGGTTTCTTCCCACGAGGAACCCAGTGTTCCCACAGCAGTCTGATGCACAACCGTGACCGATTTTCGGCGGCATTTTGTTGTCGTTTCAATTGTCTCGGTGTTACTCTCGAGACACCGCTTTTGCGGGTCCCTTTCCACCCGCGGTGAGGAGTAATATGTCGTCCACTCGGGTGCGTCTCCGTTGGGCTGTTGATGGGGTCTCTCACACAACAATCTGCAGGCTGCCGGTGACTAAAGGAGCACCCTCCTCGTGGCCCTGAAAGACGGTCGCGCAAAAGTGTCGGTGGCCGCAGTCGACTTAGGAGCGGCAAGCGGTCGGGTTGCCCGAGTGGACTTCAACGGTTTAGAACTGGAAATCGAAGTCATCAGGCGTTTTCCGCACAACCCTCAAGCACGGGGCAGTCGGCTCGAATGGAACCTGCCGTTCTTATGGTCCGAAATTTCTTCAGGGCTCTCTCAGTTGGCTAACAGCTCCACACCCGCCTCCGTCGGTGTCGACACCTGGGGTGTCGACTATGGACTGTATGACGGGACGGGCGGTTTAATCGAAAACCCGTTGGCCTACCGTGAGCAAGCCCGTATCGATGCTTTTGATCAGCTGAGTTCGACCATCGGGACCGACAACTTATATATGGCCACCGGTAACCAAGTGATGGCGATCAACACTCTGTTCGGTTTAGCCGCAGAAAATACCCAACGCCCAGGAATGCTCGAGTCGGCCAGCCTCATGCTCATGATGGCTGATATTTTCCACCGCAAACTTGCCGGCACCGCAGTCACCGAATTTAGTATGGCCTCCACCTCCGGAATGCTCGATATGCGCACGGGTACCTGGGCCTACGACCTGCTCGACCAGGTGGGAATTCCCCGCCATATCTTGCCCGAACTAGTACAACCGGGGACACTGCTGGGACCTGTCGTCGGCGAATTATCGGAACTCGGTCTCGCCGGAGTGAAAGTGATTGTTCCCGCCGCGCATGACACGGCGAGTGCGGTTCTGGCTATCCCCCACACGAATGACCACACCATGTTTATTTCCTCCGGAACGTGGTCGCTCGTCGGTGTCGTCACCGATAAACCGCTAATCAATGCAAAAACTTTGGGCTACAACCTCACCAACGAAGGTGGCTACGGCGGAAGCATCCGCTTACTCCGCAACGTCATGGGGTTGTGGATGTTGCAGGAATCCCGGCGCACCTGGGCCGGTTTGGGCGATGACGCTGACTTTGCCACCCTGGTCGCCCAGGCAGAACACGAACCCAAACTTCAAAGCCTGGTGGACCCCTCCGATAGTTTCTTTTTCCCCCCCGGAGATATGCCCCGGCGAATCCAAGATTATTGTCGGGCTGTCGGGCAGCCAGTGCCAGAAACAAGAGCCCAAGTTGTCCGCACCATCATCGACTCCCTAGCAATGGGTTACCGCCAAACCATGGACATCATCTCCGAAGTGACCGGCACTCCCATTGACGTCGTTCGCGTTGTCGGTGGCGGATCCCTCAACGCGGCACTCCAGCAGGCCACCGCTGATGCGACTGGCCTGCCCACGGTGTGTGGTGCCGTGGAAGCTACCGCTCTCGGAAACGCCGCAGCCCAACTGATTACCCTCGGAGAGTTTTCCAACGTCGAGGAAGCCTGGGATGCGATATCGCGCACCAGCAAAGAACGGGTCTTTGAACCCCAGGACTACGCGATGTACAACGACAAATATGCAGAGTTTTGCTCCCTGGCCGGGAACTTTTCCCGACAGCAAGCATCACAGCGTGGTTAATCCGAAAAGGTTAACCCGAAACACGGTTGTGGCATCAGCCACGACCGTTTCAAGAGAAAGAGGCAAAACAGTGACTGTAAGAAATAAGGTGATGTCAGTCAGCGCAATTGCTGGACTGACCGCTCTGGTTCTCGCCGGTTGTGCTGCAGGAACCACGGATGAGGCTTCCTCAGAAGAGCCTGCTACCGATGGTGGCGAAACAACCAGCGAGATGATGACCGTCGCATTCGTTCCCAAGTTGCAGGGTGTCCCCTACTTCGAGGCAATGAACACCGGCGGACTCGCCGCAGCAGAAGAATACGGCTTCGAATGGCTCTACCAGGGCCCCGTTGAAGCAGACGCTGCAGCTCAGGCTGACATTGTGCGTGGATTCATCCAGCAGGGGGTCGACGTACTGATTGTTGCTCCCAACGACCCCGACTCGATGGCACCGCTTCTTCAGGAAGCTGCTGACGCCGGAATCATGGTGGCAACCTCAGACACAGACGCACCCAACTCGGTGCGTTCTGTCTTTGTCAACCAGGCTTCGGCAGAAGGCATTGGCCAGGGAATCGTCGACGCATTGATGGGCCCCGACGCCATGAACGGTGAGGGTGAATTTGCGATTGTCTCCTGTGGTGAGACTGCTGCAAACCTCAACGCTTGGATCGCGGTTCAGGAGGCGTATGTTGCGGAGGCTTACCCCAATGCAACTCTGACCGAAATTGTCTACGCCGGTGAAGACCAGGCTAAAGGCACGGAGTTCGCCACTAACCTGATGAACGCCAACCCCAACCTGACCGGCCTCATCGGCCAGTGCACCACGTCAGCTCCGGGAGCAGCACAGGCTATCCGTGACGCCGGCCGCATTGGTGAGGTCTTCTCGGTTGGTCTGGGTACTCCTCAGTCCATGAAGGACTACCTTGCTGATGGTTCTTCCAGCGCCGCCATCCTCTGGGATGTCGAAAACCTGGGCTACCTGACCGGTTGGGCTGGCTTCCAGCTCGCCACCGGTGGCGACTTGGCTCCTTCGGGCGCCGTTGCTGAGCGCATCCCTGATGCCTCGTTCGACAGTGCCACTTCGGTACTGTTGTTGGGACCCGCCCTGCGGATCACCTCAGAGAACGTGGATAACTTCAGCTACTAAGTAACACTCGTGTTGTGGGGCATTCGAGCAATCGGGTGCCCCACAATTAGCATCACCGCCCACAATTGGGTGCGGTACCTCCCCTCTTCTCCCCTCAGAAAGTTGATTTCGTGGCCGACAAAGACGTCCCCAAAGACACTTCTCACCCCCGCATCATCGTTAGCGGGATATCCAAAAACTACGGTGGTGTGCGCGCGATCATCAACGCCGACATGACCATTGAAGCGGGTCGAGTCCACGCTCTGGTCGGTGAAAACGGTGCCGGAAAATCGACATTGATCAAAATCATTGCCGGGGCCGAAAGAACCAACACCGGAACCATCGTTTTTGATGGCAAAAAAGTTAACATCAACTCCACCAGTGAAGCAATCGAATTGGGGGTCCAAACCGTTTACCAAGAACCTCAACTTTTCCCGGCACTAAGTGTTGCCGAAAACATTTTTGTGGGCCGCGAAATCACGAAAAATGGTCGCATCCAATGGCATGAACAAGCCGAACAGATGAAAGACCTTCTCAACACGGTGGGGCTGAGTCCCATAGTCGCCGCAACCGAAGTGGGCGCGTTATCAATTGCTCAGCAGCAACAAGTATCGATCGCTAAAGCACTGGCTTCTGACGCCACGGTGTTGATTTTGGACGAACCGTCGGCGATCCTCACCGACGCCGAAATCGAAGTGCTTTTTGAAGTTGTCCGGCGCTTAGCAGAACGCGGTGTTGCTATTATTTACATTTCTCACCGACTAGACGAACTCTTCCGTATTGCCGATGACATCACCATCATGCGCGACGGGGAAACTATTGACTCGCGACCCATTACGGAGCTGACAGTGCGCGAAATCGCCGAAATGATGGTGGGTGGAGAGCTGGCAAATTACGCTGGCCAACGCGCGACTCCTTCCAGCGAAATAGTGTTGGAGCTGAGAGATCTCAGCCTTCCCGGCAAGTTTTCCCACATCAATCTCAGTGTTGCTGAGGGCGAAATTGTGGGAGTTTTTGGCTTGGTTGGCTCCGGGGCCGAAAGTATCGCCGGAGCTATATACGGGATGACCGATGCTCCCAGTGGGCAGATTATTTTTGACGGCTCTGCCCGGTCTTTCCGACACCCGTCCCAGGCGAAAAAAGCAGGGATTGCTCTTCTTCCCGCCAACCGCTCGCAACAGGGAACGTTTAGTTTTCAAAGCATTGGGTTCAACATCACCATTGGTCAACTTCAGCTACTGAGCACCGTCAAAGGCTGGGTCGATAAAAAGGTCGAAAATACTCTTGCCCAAGGCCAAGTCGATTCCCTCAGCATCAAAACGCCTAACACGATGCAACCCGTCAGTGCCATGTCTGGTGGTAACGCCCAAAAAGTGGTGTTGGCTCGACAGCTGCTGAAAAGGCCCAAACTGATGATCTTGGCTGAACCCACACAGGGGGTGGACGTGGGCGCGAAAGAGGAAATTCACCGTATTGTCACCAACTTGGCTGAGGAGGGGACCGGGGTGTTGGTTGTCACCTCCGATTTGGGTGAGGTCCAACGCATCGCCGACCGCGTCATTGTGATTCGTAACGGTGCGGTGGCAGCAGAGTTTGGTCGAGACGCCACCCAAGTGGAACTTTTGGCAGCGGCAGCAGGGGATCTAACGGAGGCAACAGCATGAGCGCGGAGACCACGGGGATGAAGTCCCAAAAATTTGACGTCAAGGCGCGTATTTTGCCACCGCTAGTGACCGGACAAGAATATGCTCTCATCGGTGTTCTTGTTCTGTTGTGGATTTTGTTGGGGATTTTCACCCCGGCCTTCCTCACCGCCGGTTCGATTCAACCTTTGCTGGGGAATGTGGCCCCCATCGCCCTGATCGGTGTGGGGATGACGTTTGTCATCATCACCGCTGGGATTGATATTTCGGTGGGGGCGGGAATCATGGTCTCGGCGGTAGTTTCTGCACAGTTGATGGTTAGCTTCGACATCCCTCTGGCTCTCGTGATCCCTGCAGCGGTTGGGGTTGGTCTCGGCTTGGGGTTGATCAACGGCCTCCTGGTTGCCTACGGGGGAGTACACGCCATCATCATCACCTTCGGAACTTTGAACCTTTTCCAATATTTGGGTTTGAGAATTTTTGGGTCACAAACGGTGAATGGGATTCCCCCGACCTTGGAGGTTTTCGGTAACGGGGCTGGTGGTCGCATTTGGGGTATTCCGGTCAGTTTCGCCGTGGCCGTCGTCTTCATCCTTGCTAGCTGGTGGTTTCTGAGAAACACCGCATGGGGCCGTAGCTTTTATGCAATTGGGGGGAACCAGAATGCCGCTCGTTTGGCCGGTATTCCCGTCCAAACCCGTGTGCTCAGCGCGTACGTCGTTACCGGTGGGCTGGTGGGCTTGGGGTCGCTGATGGTCGTCGCCCAAGGGACCAACTCGTTGATGCAAAACGTCGGGCAGGGCCGAGAGTTGGCCATCATTGCTGCAGTGGTTATTGGCGGCACAAGCATCATGGGTGGTCGTGGTTCGGTGTTAGGCACCGTTCTGGGGGCCATCTTGGTCCAAACAGTGGTGACGGGTGTCACCCAACTGGGCTGGCCCTCCCAGTTGGGCAACCTGTTTGTCGGCTTGTTCATCATCATTTCTGTCGGCGCTGACATTCTGCGGGACAAAGCAAGGAGCAAATCAGCATGAGCACCCCTTCGACACAAACAATCAAGACGGTCTCCTCGAAACACGCCGGCAATTCACGTTCCCCCATTGTGCGAGGGCTCACGCGATTTGGTGTCACGCTGCTGACGCAGCGCGCAGCGCTGCTCTCGATCCTCCTGGTGGGCTTGATAATCACGATGACTGTGATGGACGCCCTGGATATGCTCAGTGGCCCCTACGATGCCAAATACTTGGCCTCCAGCACTATCGCGTTGGTGGGTCTGGCGATGTTGGCTTTAGCCCAGCTGATCGTGATTGTGTCCGGACGAGGTGGAATCGACTTGTCGGTCGGGTCGATGGTGTCCCTGTCGGGCGTTTTCTTCGGCTACACCTATGGTATGTGGGGTTGGGATTTGTGGACGGCGTTTATTGCCACCATGGTGATTGGAGCTGTTCTAGGCGCCATCAACGGGATCCTCATCGCCTATGTCGGCTTCCCTCCGCTGATTATGACCTTGGCTACCTTCTACGCCTACCGTTCGTTGGCCTTGGTCTTTAGCGACCAAAAGCCGATCAACTCCCCGGTTATCCAAGAATTTTACTCAGCAGCCCGTGCCGTTCAAATTCCTGGTCTGGAGTTCATCCCCCCCATCCCCCTCGGTGTGATTACCTTCCTCATTCCCACCGCGATTTTTGTGTGGATTTTGATGAACAAAACCGTTTTTGGCCGTCGCCTTTACGCCATTGGCACGAACGACGTTGCGGCGCTGTGGACAGGTATCGACGTCAAAGCCACCCGGATGTGGGCCTTTACCCTGTCCGGCATCATTTCGAGCTTGGTTGCCATCTACACGGTCGCGCAGTTTGCGTCTGCAAGACCTGACGCCGGAACCTCCGGTAGCGGCATGGCACTGCCAGCCATCACGATTGCCGTGTTGGGTGGTGTCGCCATCACCGGTGGTATCGGTCGTGTCGGCGGGGTCATCATCGCTGGGCTGCTCATTGTCTGGCTCAACGCCGGAATTTTGTTAGCCATCCCCGGTAACGTCGGCGCTCAAACCCCATTACTGGCCCTAGGCCTGGTCTTGATTGGGTCATCCTTGCTCAACGCCGCGACCAGAAAACGCTTTGGCGGGATATAGAACTTCATCGCGTTAACGAGTGTGGCCCCGGGATTGCTCTCGGGGCCACACTCGTTAACATTGTCTTTGCGGCTCTAACCCTGCTGGGCTGTCACGACAGCTTGTCGCAACCAGCTCACGCTGGAGGTTGGCGCATTGAGTCACCGCAGGAAGGCTGCTGCAACTCCACCATCGACGGGGATGTGCATCCCGGTGGTATGCGAAAGCTCACTTGAGCACAACACAAAGACCGCGCTGGCGACGTTTTCTGGCAGCACTTCCCTTTTAAGCAAAGTGCGCTGGGCGTAGTAGTCGCCCAGCTTCGCTTCGGGCACACCATACACTTTCGCCCGGGCTGCTCCCCAACCGCTGGAGAAAATCCCTGAACCTTGGACGACCCCGTCAGGGTTTACCCCGTTAACACGAACCCCATAAATGCCCAGCTCCGCGGCCAGCAACCGCACCTGGTGCGCCTGGTTGGCTTTGGTAGCTGAATAAGCGATGTTATTGGGTCCGGCAAAGACGGAGTTCTTGGAAGAGATGTAAATAATGTCTCCCCCAAGTTTTTGTTCCATCAACACCGCTGCCGAAGCTTTGGACACGAGAAACGAGCCTTTGGCCATCACGTCGTTTTGCAGATCCCAGTCTTCGACAGTGGTTTCCAACAGGGACTGGGATTTTGACAGCCCCGCGTTGTTGACAACAAGATCGAGACCACCAAAAGCCAACAATGTTTCGGCTACAGCGTTTCGAACAGCCGGTTCATCCGCCACGTTTACGGCGACACCGACGGCCACATCAGGCCCGCCCAACTCGGCGGCAACTTCTTGTGCACGAGCCAGGTCCAAATCAGCAATTACCACGCAGGCGCCTTCGGCCACCAGCCGGGTAGCAATTGCTTTACCAATACCTGAGGCAGCGCCGGTGACCAAAGCGATACGCGAAGCGAGCGGTTTAGGTTTAGGCATCCGCTGAAGCTTTGCTTCCTCCAAAGCCCAATATTCGATGCGGAATTTTTCCACGTCGTCGATGGGTTTATAGGTTGACACCCCTTCAGCCCCGCGCATCACGTTGATGGCGTTGAGGTAAAACTCACCAGCAACCCGTGCTGTTTGTTTGTTGGCCCCGAAGGTCACCATTCCCACACCGGGGATCAAAATAACGGCCGGGTCCGCTCCTCGCATTGCCGGTGAGCCGGATGTTTTGTGGGCATCGTAATATGCCTGATAGTCGGCCCGGTATGCCTCGTGTAACGACCACAAGCGTTCTTTGGTTTTCTCGAGGTCAGCGTCGGGTGCGAGGTCCAGCAGCATGGGCTTTACTTTGGTGCGTAAAAAGTGGTCTGGGCAGCTGGTGCCCAATTCGACGAGTTGGGGTGCTTTTTTCCGCGACAAGAATTCGAGAACACGCGGGTCGTCGGTAAAGTGACCTACTTTGGCTTGATCGGTGGAGGCGATTGCGCGCAGGGTGGGCATCAGCTCGACAATACGTTGGTGGCGTTTGGCTTTCGACAACGGCTTGTTTTTAGGCGAAAGTGCACCAAAGGGCTGCGCAACAGAGTTCTTTTTGATGTATTTTTCACACTCACGGATTATTGTCAGCGAATTCTTTTCGCACTCTTTGCTGGTTTTGCCCCAGGCAGTAACCCCGTGTCCGCCGAGGATACAGCCAATCGCTTGAGGGTTTTGTTCAAAGATTTTTTGAATGTCGAGACCCAGTTCGAATCCGGGACGTCGCCACGGAATCCAAATCACGGTGCCGCCAAAAATCTTTTTGGTCAACGCCTCACCGTCGACCGCGGTGGCGATTGCAATACCGGCGTCGGGGTGTAGGTGGTCGACGTGGGGTGCATTGACCAACGCGTGCATGGCCGTGTCGATCGAGGGCGAAGCTCCCCCTCGCCCCATGGCGCATTCGTCAAAAAGAGCGACCATTTCGTCTTCTCGTTTTTCCCCCGGATAGACTTTTTTCAGAGCCAAAAATCGGTCCATGCGCAGCGTGGCAAGGCCTGTCTCGGTGAGTGTTCCCAAGTCACCACCAGAACCTTTCACCCACAAGACGTCCACTTTTTCGCGGGTTACCGGGTCCACAAGTTGGCCTTTGGCCGACGTGTTACCTCCGGCGTAGTTGGTATTTTTTGGGTCTGCGCCTAAACGGTGCGAGCGCTCCAGTAGTTCTGTCATGGGATCTGCTGCGGCCATGGGAATGTCCTCTCGTCGTTAATGGGTGGGTGGGTGGGAGGGTGGGAGCCTAAGCGCCCCACCCCAAAGCGTCTCCGCCAACGCGGTCTGCGCGAATGGCGCCGCGGTAATCCGAAGCCATGTAGGAGGCGACGGGGTCGCGGGGAATCCCACGAGCTTCACGCCAATCGGCCAAAGTTCCTCGCACGTCGGTGTAAAACGCATCCATCATGATCTGATGGGCGCCCAATACGTTGCCCGCGAGTTGTTCTACCTCCAGTGCCACCCGGTCGATGAGCAGAGCGCGCGCTGTCATGTCTTGGATATTGAGGACACTCTGAATCAGGGCGGGCAGTTTTTCTTCGATGTTGTGGCACTGATCGAGCATGAAGACGACACCCGATTCGGGGTCGAATCCACCACCGCGCACCACCTCGGCGAGGATACGGAACAGCTGGAAAGGATCTGCCGCCCCGACGATCAGATCGTCGTCGGCGTAGAAGCGCGAGTTGAAGTCGAAAGAACCCAACCGGTTCAGCCTCAACAACTGGGCAACAATGAATTCGATGTTGGTCCCGGGAGCATGGTGGCCCGTGTCCAAACACACCTGTGCTTTGTCTCCCAAAGCGATGCAGTGGGCAAAGGAGGTTCCCCAGTCGGGCACATCGGTGTGGTAAAAGGCGGGTTCGAAGAATTTGTATTCGAGGACGAGGCGCTGGTTATCGCCCAACCGTGCGTAAATTTTTTCTAGCGAGTCCGCCAAACGGTCTTGGCGTCCACGCATGTCGTCTTGGCCAGGGTAGTTGGTGCCATCAGCGAGCCAGATTTTAAGGTCTTGAGAACCAGTCTGGTGCATGATGTCGATGCATTCGAGGTGGTGATCGATTGCCCGTTGGCGAATTTTTGGGTCGCTGTGGGTAACGCTGCCCAATTTGTACACGTCGTCTTGAAACGTGTTCGAGTTGACCGTGCCCAGTGTCATTCCTTTTTCCTCCGCAAACTCGCGAAGACCGACGTAGTCGTCTGTTTTGTCCCATGGAATGTGGAGGGCTACAACCGAAGCAGCGCCAGTGAGTTCGTTGACTTTAGCGGCGTCAGAAATCTTTTCAAACACCGTACGGGGGACACCTTCTTGACCAAAAACCCTGAAACGGGTTCCTGTGTTGGAGAAGGCCCATGAGGGCAATTCGATGTTTTGGTTGTCCAGAAGGTTTTGGGCTTGTGTGCTGAGCTTCATTGCGTTACCTTTCATTCTTTGGGAGGGTCACTCTATTCAACTGGTCTCCGAGGTTGAATACTTCGGTTAGTGGGACAAAATCTTGGTCTGGAGCGTTGTTGACGTCTTCGAAAAATTCTTTCATTTCTGCTTGCCACCGGGAATTTACGGCGGCCTGGGCCATCCCGGCGCGGGCTTCTTCTAAGGACGGTGTTTCGAAATAACCAATCAATAAACCGCTGGGGTCGAGGAACAGCGAATAGTTGTGCCACCCGGTTGCCGCCAAGGCTTCCAACATTTCTGGCCACACTGCCGAGTGGCGCTCAACATATTCTTCAAGCCGGTCGTGTTTCACTTGGAGTCGAAAACATACGCGGCGCATCACCACGTCCTCAAATCAGAACAAGTGAGGGGGGCCGGTGGGGTGCACCTGGTTGAAGCTGGTCGCATGAACCTAAATCTCCTGGGGGAAAATTCTCAGACCCCTCACTGTGGCGGAGCGACTACAGGATTTTTCACCCTCGGTAGCCGTCAAACTGAATCGTTCAAATAGGGTACCACGCCAGCCGAATCTTCCCAAAATTCCGACGTGGCTCAAGTTGTTTCAGCGCATAGTATCGACCGACCGACCGACCGCCTTGCCCTGGCTTTAGGAGAGGTTTTTGATTCCCCGAAAATCGATGAGAACTAATCGCAGCACAACGCTGATATCCGAGAGAGCTTTGTTGACTTGCGGCTTTTCTGGTGCTTGATGCGCGAGACAAAGCTTTTGGCAGGCGTCGGGTGTGCACAAAGGTAGAAGCTTAGTGTTCCACCGGACACGGTTCGCGGGTGTGACACCGAGCTCAGATCAACGAAGGGGCTGCTTGCCCATTGATGCGCCGACGGCCTTTGCCGTATCCCTGCCGGTGGGTTGGCGGAAGACCCCGCTGCAGGGGCCGCCGAGGCGTTCAACGGGCGAATACTTTTGGTTGAGCAGGCCGGTGTTGTGTCCATCGGACAAAACTGTCCGATGCGCCGCGATTCGCGACCGCTGCCGAGAAAACTCGCCCTCCACTAAACCCGGGGTGATTCACATAGCGAGCCGTCTCCGAAAGCCAGCTCCTCGAAAAGCTAGTCCTCCGAAAAGCCCTATCTGGGCCGGCGCTAGCGGCTTTTTGGTGATAGCCGCCACCGTTTACACCCGCTCGCCGGGCTAGGTATTTCTGGGCGGTTGTGGGCCGAAAGGTGCTCTTCCCCTCGATGTGTCCGGCGGCGGCGAGATAGACCAAAAGAAAGCCACGTTTTGGTAACAAATACAGCAAGGTCGACACAATGCTGCGACTGGTGACATAGCGTCTAAGCAGACCACTTTGTGGTGGTCAACAATGAAGTCGACTCAGAAAGGCAACACATGAATCAAGCCTTTACAAGGCGTCGCGGACTCGCCACCATGGGTGTCCTCGCGGCAGGCTCGTTAGTGCTTGCTGGCTGTGCCAGCGAGACGGAATCAACAACCGGTGAAACCTCCGCCGATTCTGGTTCCTCCTCTGAAGTGGTTGAACTTAACCTCGCAACGGTTAACAATCCGCAGATGGTGGACATGGAGACCCTCAAGGGTGAGTTTGAAGCCGATTATCCCAACATCAAGGTGAACTTCATCGTGATGGAGGAGGGCGACCTTCGTGACTCGGTTACCCGTGACATCGCCACCGAAGGTGGCCAGTACGACATCATCACCATCGGTGCTTACGAAGTTCCAATCTGGGGCGCCAACGGCTGGCTCGCTGACCTGACCGACCTTGCTGGTGAGGACGCAGAGTACGATGTCGACGACATCCTGGCTCCCGTCCGTGCTGGCCTTTCGGCTAACGACAACCTCTATGCGGTGCCGTTCTATGCGGAGTCCTCCTTCCTGATGTACAACACGGAAATCTTCGAAGCTGCAGGCTTGACGATGCCTCTCCGTCCCACCTGGGATGAAGTTGCTGGCCTCGCTGCGCAGATCAAAGATGGTGGGTATGCCGAGTCCGGCATCTGCCTCCGTGGTAAGCCAGGTTGGGGTGACCAGTTCGCTCCTTTGACCACCGTGGTCCAGACCTTTGGTGGTGGCTGGTTCGATGCTGACTGGAACCAGACTGTCAACGAACCTGAGTTCGTAGAAGCAGTTGAGTTCTACACCAACTTGGTTCGTGACTACGGCCAAGCTGACCCCGTGAGCTCGAGCTTCCCCGAGTGCCTCAGCAACGTGAAGAACGGCACCTCAGCGATGTGGTACGACGCTACCTCTGCTGCTGGTTCGCTCGAAGCAGCTGACTCTCCTGTTGCCGGCAAGATGGGCTACGTCCACGCTCCGGTCAAGGAAACTACCCAGTCCGGCTGGCTCTGGTCGTGGAACCTCGCGATTCCTGCCACGACTGAGAAGCTCGACGCAGCATGGACCTTCGTTCGCTGGGCAACCAGCAAGGAGTACCTTGAGCTCGTCGGTAACGAAATTGGTTGGGCAAACGTGCCTCCGGGATCACGCGTGTCCACTTATGAAAACCCCAACTACCAGGAAGCTGCTGCTGCATTTGCAGACATCACCGTGGAAATCATGAACGATGTCAACCCAAGTCAGCCCGGTGTGAATCCACAGCCCTGGACTGGTATCCAGTTCGTTTCCATTCCTGAATTCCAGGACATCGGAAACAGACTGTCTCAGGAACTAGCAGCGGTCTTCGCCGGAACTGCTGATGCACAGACAGTCCTGGATGCAGCTGCTGGATACGTCCAGGCTGCTGGAGATGCACAAAAATAAATAGGAGCTAGTTTCTAGTTCGGCAAGAAGGTGGGGGTGCCGGTAGATTATGTTTACCGGCACCCCGACTCTGCCCATTGTGTGGCGCCTGTGATGTGGCGCGGGGAAAGAAACGAGCTAAGAGATGACGCAACTCGATAACCGAATCGAAGCACCGGGGGCTTCGAAGAAAAACCCGAAGCCTGTGGTAACTGATCGCCACGGTCGGCGGGTGTTGAGCCTCGCCGTCCCAAGGGCCCTGATTTGGCCAGCACTTGTTGTGGCCATCATTTTGACCCAGATTCCCTTCCTTGCCACCGTCTACTTTTCCACCCAACGCTGGAACCTTCTTCGTCCGCTGGATCGTGGTTTTGTGGGGTTTGACAACTACATCACCGTTTTCACCTCCGGTGAGTTAGCGTCTGCTCTCCGCGCTACAGCCACCATCACCGGAACGTCGGTTTTTTTGTCGCTCGTTTTTGGGCTGGGCTTGGCTTTACTACTCAACCGCCAATTCTTCGGACGGTCCATTGCGAGAACCCTGCTTATCACCCCGTTCCTGGTGATGCCGGCAGCGGCCGCCCTCGCTTGGAAATGGAATCTGCTGGACGCAAACTTTGGCTTATTCAAATGGTTGTCCCAGGAATTGGGCTTGCCCGTTATTCAGTGGAACACCGATAGCCCCATTGTCACCGTGATTATGGTGCTGACCTGGCAGTTCATGCCCTTCATGATGCTGATTCTCTTGGCCGGTCTGCAGAGCCAAGACAAGGAAGTTCTCGAGGCAGCCCAAATGGACGGCGCCGGAGCACTCCGTATTTTCACGCAGATGACTCTGCCCCACCTGCGGCAGTACATCGAGATTGGCGTATTACTCGGGGCCATTTTGCTGCTAGCTACCTTCGATCCGATTGCCATTCTCACCGGCGGAAGCGGTGGCACGAAGACGCTTCCGTTACTTCTTTATGAAAAAGCTTTCATTGCACTCGAGGTGGGCCAAGCAGCCGCCTTCGGTGTGGTTACTGTGGCCATCACTATCATTTTTGCTGCCTTTCTGTTGCGCACCGTATTCCGCATATTTTCCGAACAAGGGGTGCGCTGATGACTAAGTCCCTGAAAAGGATTCGCGTTCTGAAGCGTCGAAAGAAACTTCATCCGAAAGATGTGCTGCTCACTGCGTTCACCTGGTTGGTCGTGTTTCTCGTGATATTTCCGGTGTTGTTCATGGTCCTGACTGCCTTTAAGACCGAGACCGCAGCGGCTTCGTTCCCACCACAATGGCTCGCTCCGATTACGTTTGAGAACTTTGAAAAAGTTTTCGATCGTGGGTTCAGCTCGTTCCTGGTGAACTCGTTGATTGCTTCGGTCGGTTCGACAATTTTGGTGATGCTGCTGGCGGTCCCCGCCGCTTACGCGTTGACAATTCGACCGATTATCAAATGGCGAGATGCTCTGTTCTTCCTCATCTCAACACGCTTTATGCCGTTTGCGGCAGTGATTATCCCCCTCTACCTGCTGATTTCGAGCTTGCGGCTTCTTGACAATGTCTGGGTTTTGATGATTTTGTACATCGGGGTGAATCTGCCTATCGCTGTGTGGATGATGCGGGCATTCCTAGAGGATGTGCCTCGGGAAATTATTGAGGCTGCTCAATTGGATGGGGCGGGAGTCTTCAAAGAGATCACCCGCGTTGTGATGCCCATAGTGGGCCCGGGAATGGCTGCTGCTGCTTTGATTGTGTTTATCTTCTCGTGGAACGAATACTTCCTCGCCTTCAACCTGACAGCGAACACGGCACGAACCCTCCCGCCCTTCCTCGGTAGCTTCGTTGATGGTCGGGGTCAGTTCTTAGCGGTCCTCTCAGCGGCAGGGACACTTGCTGTTACTCCGGTCGTGATTGCTGGTTGGGTTGCTCAAAAGCGACTCGTTCAAGGCCTGTCCTTGGGCGCCTTGAAGTAAGCCACAGGCCTGCCTGGCCGCGCGGGACCGCAGGTGATGGTGGTGTCCAACAGATGCCCATGCGTTGGGTTTTGGTCGTTGCTGGCAGGCTCATGCGTGCATCCACCTGTGTGAGGCAGTGGGACTTATCGAGAGTTAGAGACAAAATCGACGAGAATATTGAACTGATGCACCGTACTGTTTGTGCCGCCAAGGCGCAGGTCAATCGGGATGCGACCGCGTCGGTCGAGGGTTTTGCAACAACCGTCGCCGCCATTCAGCGCTTGATGACCGCCGTCCCAAGGACGTCCACGACCTCTACCAGCAACAAGTTTTCGCGGCATGGGAAAACAATCGAAACTACGGTTTGAGGACTCGGCAGCGCCCCAATAAGAGACCCTCATGGACCCAATGCCCGTTCAAACAGGTAACGAAAACCATCACCCCTGGTGAGGGAAAAAGGCGTGACAAAATTTGACGAGGCAAAATTCCAGATGGTGAACGACGGTCTAGGTCGCAAGTAGGCATGATGGAAAGAATGAAGAGGTTAGTCCACGTCAACCCCGGGGCCAGGGAAGTGGCCATAGATTCCGATATCCCTATACTTAAGGGGGTAAGCCGCCTTAGCTCAGTTGGTAGAGCGTCTCACTCGTAATGAGAAGGTCGAGAGTTCGATTCTCTCAGGTGGCTCCACTCGCTCCGCCTCACCCCACAGCTTTCGGGTGAGCATCCGCTCACGACTTCCTTCCGGAATGCTGAAAATAGATCTCGCTTGTGTTCTTCTACACAACATCCTTTGCCCTCGCGCAAGAGGGTAGCGGCAGGGTTATTGCCTGGGCGGGGGAACTAGTTGCCCGGGGCATGGCCCCATCGGAGCCACCTGGTCCCAGAGTTCTCCGGCCAACCCGAGGCAGCGCTCGACTTTCAGCAACCGGTCGTGTCCTTCGCTTGCCGGTGACCGGCCTCGTGGCCCCCTGCCCGTCCGGCCCTATACCTCCAAACATCTGTGGCCCGGTGCGTAAACGCACCGGGCCACAGATCAGAGATGTAATTACTTGATTAGCGCTGCAACATCGAGTGCTGGGGGAACGATGACGGCATCGATGATGTGAATAACACCATTGGATGCGGCAACATCGGCAGTGACGACATGTGCTGATCCGTTGAGAACAACACCGCCATCGACCGTCATGGTAATTGCGGAGCCTTCGACTGTGGGGACGTCACCGGCAACAACATCGGCTGCGTGAACGGCGCCTGCGACCACGTGGTAGGTCAAGACCTGAGCCAAAACCTCGCGGTTTTCTTCCAGGAGCAGCGCGTCAACCAGGCCAGCAGGCAAGGCTGCGAAGGCGTCGTCGGTGGGAGCAAAGACGGTGAAGGGGCCTTCGCCTTGAAGAGTGTCAACCAGGCCGGCTGCTCCAAGAGCGGCAGCCAGGGTGGTGAAGGATCCAGCAGCAACAGCTACCTCAACGATGGTGCCGGGCGTAGTTTCGTTATTCATGAGCAACTTCCTTATTCTGTCTACGACACTTTGTGGATTCCAGGCGGATGCTCGGGAACCCCTGTCGCAACTTCTCCAGGCTATGTCCGATACCAAGCCCGACCCTGAGCACCAACCTCATAGAGCCTTGGTGTCTCCTACCAACTTCCCTGGGGCCTGCTGAGAGAACAAGGACCTA
>Ga0307983_1000386_pt1 | contig 22734 bp, 45 predicted proteins | sample OrgLakmetagen991_FD_201845 | JGI IMG/M metagenome (GOLD analysis project Ga0307983, IMG submission 201845) | Saline water microbial communities from Organic Lake, Antarctica - #991 | ecosystem: Environmental > Aquatic > Non-marine Saline and Alkaline > Saline | place: Antarctica: Organic Lake...
ATCAAAATTCGGATTATTCATATATCCAAATTCATCTACTGACCTTTCAGTAGACCAAGAATTTCTAGAGCAATATGCTTTATGCGATTCTAAATTTTCTGAAGTGATTTTAGCATAAATCTCAGAAGATATAAAGTTACCTTCTTCATTATCGCTATCATTATCTGGATTATAGCCATTGCATTCAGCACTATCAATATGTACATGGAATCTACATTCATCGCCATCATTAAAATAGTCTGTGTACTGTGTCCAGCTTACTTCATTAATTCTAGAACTCTTTTCAAAAAGAGGTGCAAATATTGAAGGGAAGTCTTTTTGAATTTCATTTAAAAGCTCTTGCTTTCTTTTCTCGAAATCATTTAATTTCTCTTTGATTTTTTTTAAAGTACTCATAATTTATAGTTTAATATTTATAATAGTATTCTTCTATTTTTATAGCACCTTCTTTGTCTATAGAAATATCTGCAAATTGTCCATATGCTTCTTCTAAAAATATATCAAGTGATTCAATTAATTCTACAATTTTAACGAATAATAAAGATTTCTCTATATCTACTCCTTTAGCAATTAATTTTTCTCTAGTGTATTCTTTTTCACCTTCGCGATCTATATATTTTACTCCCCAGTGATACCAAGTAGATTCATACATCTTTTCATTTTCTCCATCTTCATTTCTGTTAATTTCAACTTCTCCTATAGTGAATTCGCATGCATCTCCATCATTAAAAGTTGGAATATATTGTACCCAATGTACTGAATTTATTTCAGGTACATCTTTAATCATTTCACCTATAATTTTAGGTAATTCTTCTTTAACTTTATTAACGATTTCTTCTTTTCGTTCGTTAAATTCTTCTATTTCTTTTTGTAATTCTTGTAGCATATATTTAAAATTTAAGTTAATCTAATGTCATTCCTCTCATAGTGCTTCTACCTCCTCTATGAAGATTCCCATTTAATACAAAATTATTATTTGGCAATTTCCTCTTTTTCTTAGGTGATTCTATTTCTCCAGATTCTTCATCAGCTTTAATCTTCTCAAGAGCTTTTAATTCTTCTTCAGTTAGTTTATACACTGTCTGCTCATCTTTAGGATTCTTATGAAGAACTGATTCTCTATCAGTAGGTCTATATACTTGCTCACAAGATGTAGGTAATTCTTTACCCTTTCCGTTCATCATCCATTCTTTCGGATTCATGTATTGGATATAGTCTTGTGGAGTAGGTATAAATTTATGTCTAAAGTCTTCAAGAATATGCTGTTCACATACATCTTTAATAGACACTATTTTACCATCTGAGTTTTCCATAGTGTGCCCATAGATAGGTATCATTACTTCAATAATCCAGAACATAGTATGAGTAAGAACTCTATGTCTATTATCTGGAACATACGCTTTAGAACAATCCATTTTAGCATGAATTTCTATATAGTCTTCCATCTTACCGCCAAATCTTTTAGCGGAGCTTATTGCATGTATATGAGGTGCTGCCATAATATTAATCTTCTAAATGTTCAAATAATTCGTCTCTAAATACTGTATCGTGCATTCCCTAAGATACTGCTAATCCTTGAATATTACTTGGTAAACTTTTAAAAATTTCTTCTAGCTCTTCATGAGTTTTAGATTTACCAGTTGCATTAAACACGCAATCATGCATAGCATTCATTTCGCTATCGTTGAATTCTATTATGAATATCATGCTTGTTTATCTTTTATAGTTATACCATTAGTTCTTCGGTAACGTAATTCTCTTATATAGAGTTTATGATGCTTATGATCTTCACTAACATATTCGATGGATGCTTTAACCCATTCATCGCTCATATCAGCAAGTACTGCTTCTCTATAAGCTCCTTTACCATCTTTACCATACCCAGATCTACCTATTACTTTTCTGATTTTCTCGAATGGCATTAATTCTTCAAGAGTAATTACTTCCACTTTTGTCCAAGCAGCTATGTGACAGGATTCACCAATCTCTAATGTATCTTTATCTACAATATAGCATAGACTATACATACCATCAATATGAGAAAAGTAAAGAATGTCGCCTTTTTCTATTTGTGTTGAACCTACTGGTACTTTTATATCATCTTCTTGTTCAGAAGATATCATAACATAAGAGTCTCTAGGTACTTCGTGTAATTCTTTCATAGTTTATTAATTAAATGGCCAATTATTTTTAAAATAGTTATAATCAGATTCATAATTACCTTTACCGCATAAACCTAGTAAATGTCCTGATACTTCGAACCAATTTAGAATAGCATCTCCTCTGCTGAGTTGATTAATCTCTGAATTAATTTCTTCTATTCTTTTTTTCTTATCCATTATAGTTTTATTAAAGTTTTCGCAAATTCTTGAGCACTTTGTGTTATATTTTCACAGTCACCTTCTAATATAGCTTCTTTAATAGCAGCTAATACTTTACCCATTTCTGGCCCAGGTTTCATACCATTTTCCATCAACCAATGTCCAGTAACAGGATTTTTCCAGTTAGCAAGATTATCTCTTTCTTTTATTAACTTACTTCTTTCAGAAAGTTTTATAAGAGCATTCTTTTGTCTAGCTTTCTTTTCTTCATTTATAGTTGTTATGTCACAAGAACAGAAAAGCATAAGATCATCAAATATATCTTCTGTATTCAATACAAATCTTCTTATAGCTGAATCAGAAACTATTTCCTTACAAAGTTCTTTTGGATCTCCATGAAATCTTGTTAACTTTTTAACTAAATCAGTTTGTTCAGTACTCCATTTAAGACTGAATGCTATAGAGTTTATCATTCGTTCAGATACTAGCTCATGATTATGAAATGTCCAAGAATTATCTTGAAATTTCTTAACTTTAGCTTTTCCTATATCGTGAAGAAGAGCAGTCCATAAAAGTTCTATCTTATCTGTTAATTTTCTAACATTTTGAACAACTTCAAGAGTATGCATAAAATTATTTTTATGACCAACTCCATTTATGAACTCTTGCCCTTTTAATGCCGTTACTTCTGGAAGAACTTCATTTAAAAGACCAGTATCATTTAAAAGCATAAATCCCCATTGTGGATCTTTTGTCTTTAAAGTCTTTTCAAGTTCAACGTTTATTCTTTCATCAGATATTATAGAAAGGCGCTTAACATTATCTACTATTCCTTGAAATGTCTTTGCTTCTATCTCAAATGTAAATCTTGCTGCAAATCTTACAGCTCTAAGCATTCTTAATGGATCATCTTTAAACGTATCATCTGGTTCTATTGGAGTTTTTATAATTCCGTTATGTAAATCTAAAAGACCATTAAATGGATCTAATAGATCACCTAATTTATCTGGATGTAATGCTATAGACATAGCATTTATTGTTAAATCTCTTCTAGAAAGATCATCTAATATAGTACCATTTTGGACTTCAGGGTTTCTACTTGCTGAGTTGTAAGATTCTTTCCTTGCTCCAACAAAGTCTAAGTCCCATTCTTTGTTTGCTATTTTAGCAGTACCGAATCGTTCAAATACTACTATCTTATCTTTTAAACCTATAAATTTAGCAAATCTTTTAGCAAATGCTATTCCATCACCATGAACTACTATATCTATATCATCAGATTCTACATCTAATAATAAATCTCTTACCCAACCACCAACAACAAAAGCTTCTGAGTTATCTTGAGCGATAAATTCTATTAGCTTTGCTAGCTTTGAGTTTTCTAATATTTCTTCTTTTAAATTCATAGTCTTACAATTTTTACATAGTTGTGGAGGAGCGGATATTCCACTCTTTATATTAAGCCAATCTTCTTCTGAAAATTCAGAACCAGTTTTAATAATAGTTCTACAGCTATTACAAAGTAATGCTCTATTTCCATTATTAAATTTATAAATTGCCTTTATCATATGCAAATATAATTATAATATATGACTTAAAAAAGTTTTTATTGATAAATTCATCTTCCGTGATATTGCCACATAACAGCATTACAATAAGCATGCACTGCTCCTTCTGTCATGCCAGTATAGTGATTATGTTGTAAATGTATAGGATTTTTAAGAAATCCTGGAGGGAATAGCTTCCAATTTATTCTTGTTCTAAGAATTTCTTGAGTTGGTTTACCAGATAATTTAATACCACAATGCATGCAAAGACCATCTTGCTCTTCGATATACTGCTCTCTGACTTCTCTTTTCTGCTTACTTCTAAGCTTTGTGTAATCTACTGGTAAATTATACATCTTATTTTCTGTTAACTATAATTAAAAGGCAAATAAAAATCAACTGAGCTAATACTGCACCTATAAAAAAGCCCCATATTTCTAATGGCATTATAGAATCTAGTATTTTTAATTGTTCTTTCATAATTTCTTAAAGAAATTAATATATTTAGCAGGCACATGATCAGTTAACCAAACTCCATTCTCTGAAAGATAAAAATCTAATCCATTTTCATGCATTTCTTTTGCTCTAACTGTTATAATACTTACAGTGCTTCCCTTTCTTGCTCCAACATTAGCAGCAGTTTGTTCATCTTCAGATAAGTGAACATGATTTCTGCTCATTCTTTTAATTCCTTTCAATTTGATTCATAGTCTCCCATGAAGTACCATGAAATAAGTAAAATGGTGGTACTGTTTTTACTAGATGTACATCAACATCTATAGAATGCCCTTGATTAGCACGAATTTTAGTAAAATCTTCATTAAATGAGAACCGCTGTTTTTCATTAGTAGCTACAATATTCTGTAGCATCTCAAAATCTAAGCCTTCTATTTTCTCTATTAATATTGATACATCTGTCCAACCATTCTTGTCTAGACTGATTCATATGATTTCTGGCTTATGTCTAAGAACAGCACTTAACAATCTTGATATCTTATTCGTCATCTACTTTAAATTTCTTAAGTCTTTTAAACTTGAATCTGTTAATATCTTCTAAGTACTCATTAAAGAGTCTTTTAATACAAGTATCAAGAGGTTCTCTGTCATTACCATTATCATGCAATTTTCTAGCATCATCTTCAGAACTCCATATCACATAATCATCGAACATGATAACTGAGAAATATCCATTAGTGCACCAAGAAAAAGAATGTTCAGGAGTACAGTCTATATCATAAATATGACTGTTTAACTCCTCAACTATCTCTATAATTTCTATAATTTCTGAATCTTTCATTATTCAGTAACTTCTTCATCTTTCTCAAGTAATCCCATTGAAAGAGTATAACTTTCGAATTCTTCGTCTATTCTTTCTTCGATTTTTGCCATTTTCTTTTCGTTATTTTCATTGGCAGCATCACGACGTTTATATTCTGTCATTACTGAAGATGAGAAGTGCTTCTTTTTAATTCCAGCAGTTTCTTCAATTTCTTTTGCTTTAGCTTTAATTTCATCAGCACAATTGCAAATAGTACTTTGAATATAGTCTCCTCTTAAAATAGCTTCTTGTAAAAACTCTTTAAAAGTAGTACCAGTATATCCTCTATCTTTGATAGTCTCAAGCATATCACTTGATAATTCAAAATCTACAATAGGCTGAGTTACTTTAACTTCAATTCCATAAGCATCGATTGCTAAGAAATCATCTAATTCTACAAACTGTAAAATTCTTACCATTTCAGCAAATTTTCTAATAACTTCAGAATGTTTTGCTTTACTTGTAGGATTAGGATATCCACCATGACGATAATGATACATATCTACGATGAACTTAAAGTCACCTGCTTCTACTTCTTCATTACCTACTATTTCAACAAGTTTCTTAAGATTTTTATAATCTTGTCTTAACTCGTTTTGGATTCTTTCACGAATTTCTACTGATTCGTTAAATGTTGATTTTAATTCTGTATTCATATAGTTTGATTATTTAATTTAATAACAAATATAAACAAATTTAATGATATAAAAAATAAATTATCATTAAATATAGAAAAGGAACCTATTATCGAGATTACAGTCTCTAAGGTTCCTTAAAAATATATAGAAATATGAATTATTTAATAGAAGTTAATACAAGCGGTTACAAGTCTGTGACTAAAGAAATCAAATTAGAAGCTGAGCCATTTTTAGGTGAACATAATAAGTATCATTATTGCTATGAAGTATATGTACCAAGCTCAAATATGTATTATATTGGATCTAGATCCAGTAAAGATTGGTCAAGCGATTCATATTTAGGTACTTCAACACATGATATATATAAAGATGATATTAACTTATCTAAATGTGTCGTTTTTAAAATAATATCGTTTCATGAAACTAGAGATGATGCATTTATAGAAGAAGAACATATTGTTGATGATGAGTTCATTAATCGTATTGATGTGTATAATAAAGTTAAACCTAATACTAAATTCACTCCTAGAGGATTAGCAACTGTGAAATTTAGAGATAATAGAAATAATGAAACATTTTCAGTTAAAGTAAATGATCCAAGATATTTATCAGGTGAATTAGTAGGAGTTAACTTAGGTAAACGACATTCAATTGAAACTAAAGAAACGTTATCTATAATTAGACAAAATATGTCTAAAGATACTAAACTAAAAATGAGTAAATCAAAAACTGGTACTAGTCATTCTGATGAAACTAAGCAAAAGATATCAAATAAGAATAAAAATAGAAAACATTCTGAGATATCTAGAAAAAATATGTCTGATGGTCAGAAAGGTAAGACATTATCTGAAGAAACTAAGCGTAAAATAAAGGATAGTTTTACTGGATATAAGTGGGTAACTAATGGATCTATTAATATAAAAGTAAAAGCACATGAGCTAGAAGAGTATCTTACAAATGGTTATAGAAGAGGTTGGACAACGAAAAAATAAAATCTCTGTCCAACCTCTTAGTTATTTTCTTATTACTTTCGGTTCTCTTTCATTTCTTTTGATTCTTCTAAATTCTGATAAACTTAAACCTTTAATTTCATCAAAGATGTTCATTATTTTAGATTCAGAAGATGTCTGACAATCTCTACAATATTCAGAATCTTCTGGCCATGTATATTCATAGTTCATAAGGTCTAAATATCTATAATCTCTCCATGTGATACCTAAGAATTTTACTCTCTTTTTTACTCTGATACCATATTTTCCGTTGTTGAATTTTACTATCTCCATTAGAATTTTATATTAAGACCCATTTCTTTCATTGCGATTAATGCTTCTGCATTACCTTTTGCGTCATTAACTGGGTTATGGTCATGAACAGTTTTTCTAAGTTTTCTTTTCCAGTCTCTATTTTTACCAGCATGTTTAACCATACCACAATAGAGATCTCCTATTCTTCTTGAAGAGAATCCAAATGGATTAATACCAATAAAGCGATGAAAGTAATCATTAATCCATTGCCAGTCAAATGAGTTGTTATCTGAAATGAATACTGGAGAACCTTCAGTATTATCAGCAAGCCATTTAGCACATTCGATCATTGTCGATCTAGGATCTTGGAATTTCTCATGTTCTTCTCTTGTGAATCCAGATACTGCCAAAGCGTCAGGTACCCAAAAGTCATGAACTGGTGCTGTTTCACCATAAAAAGTTACTGATGGATCTGATACTTTTACGATACCAAAGCATACCATACTTCCAGTACTAGGAGATGGTCCATCTGCTTCAACGTCTACTACAAAATAACTCATATATTTTAATTACATTTAACGAAATATTTTTTTATCTTTTCTATTATCTACATTAGTAATAGTTATACTACCATAGCTGCCTTTATTTACTAAAAGCATAGCTTTACCATTCATTTTTAGTATCATATAATCTTGCACAAACATGACATCGTAAATAAGTTCACCAACTTGCATAGTATTATTTTCATAATACGTAACAATTAGTTCATTACATCTCCAAGTTCTTATTCCTTGTGCTGATAGATTAAAACTTACTAAAATTAGTAATAATGCTAAAAATTTTCTCATTTTTCTATGATTAAGTATAAAATTGAATGTTTTCCTATTACATTAAGCACTCTATGCTCTGTATTAAATGTCCAATTAGTGATTTCGTATCTATCGTCATTAGTAACAGATATTACGTTTTTCACAGTAGGGTCTAGCTCATATTGAGTGAATAACAAGCCTTGCATTTCTATGAAATTACCTCCAGTAAGTATTCTTCTAGCTTGACTCAAAACTCCTAGTTATTTCAATTCCTACAAATATCATATTAGGATATCTATCTTGTATAGAAGATTGGTCTTCTTCTCTAGTTGAAATAGTTATCTCATTTTCGGGCACTTCCAAATCTTTAGCAATTAATTTAATTAGCTGCTCTTCAGTGATATAGTAATGCTCTTTTACTCTTTTATCTCTTTTAATTAGTCCCATTCTATCTCAGTGTCTTTATTTAAGTTCTTTAAAATAGCCATATATTTTCCACCGAAGTCTGAATATAGTGTAAATACAGTAGGTTCTTCAGTTTCCCATACTGAAGAACCATATATTTCACCAGTGTACTCTTCGTCATCTTCAATCCAATGAAGATCTCCACCTTCTTCATAATCCCACTTAACATTTCTCATATCTTGAAGAGCTTCATAGATTTGAGTATCAAAATGTTTACCGATAGCTTCTTCTAAACTAAAGTAAGTATCTATAGTTGTGTTAATATCCATGTTTCAAATATAATTAAATGATATGACTTAGACAAATAACTTATAATTTAAAGCATAAGTTATCAATGTAGATATGAGCAGCTTCTATTTCTGTGTTTCTTTGGATCCATCTAAGTTGCCCTTCTGTTTCACAAAAAGATGTCATCATATGAATTTGCTGAAGATTCATATTATTAACATCTTCTGCTTTATATACTTCTCCTTCTATTTCAAGAATGAGATCTTTTCCGATTCTTCCAGTTTTAATGCTCATTATTGCCATTCTATTCTATTCTATAAGTATCACCATCTCTTTGAGAACTACAGTCTTCTATACTATATCCAAGCTTTTTAAGCTTCTTTATAGCATTTTCAGGTATATAGTCATAATAATAAGTTGAATACTCTCCAGACTTTATAGCATTATTAATATACTTTTCTATATCTTTTAAGCATCTTATTTCTTCTTCATTAGCAACAACATAGGTCTCTTCGTTTGCTTGTTTTGCGCTTTTCATGATTTTAAAATTGAGGTTCTGGTACTTTATATGCTTCTGTGTTATTATAATTTATAGACCATTCATCTTGACCTTTTCTAATAAGCGTTGGAAAATGTCCAGGTAAATTAAAAATTAGTGTCATTGGCTTAACAAATACTGCGTCATTACCATAACATGTATGAGCTACTTTAACTATAGAATCTTCAGCTAATATAATATTTGCTTGATTCTTTATAGACCATACTGATGATCCACTTGGTATAAGTCTAAGTTCATCTATTTTACTCATAATTCTAATTCTATAAAAATTGGTTTATTAACAGGTCTATAACTTTCATCTAAACAGCTTGCATTTACGAATATAGTATCATCCTGAGTAGAATTAAATTCATCAATATGTTTCTGTAAAAGTTCAATATTTTCTTGTATTGATTCTTTTATTCTATCTTCATGAACTATTTCTAATCTAGTTTTAGCATTTTGTTGCTTTTCAAGAAGCTTGTAATACTTTTTCATATCTTCTTGCTTAGAATATATTCCATAACCTTCATGAATGTGACCAAATACTACAAGTTTTGGTTTAATTTCTTTTATTCTTTTCAGCAAATCTTCACATCCAACATTTGGATTTTCGTTAAAGTCTCTAAAGTTAGGATGTAATAAATCAAGAATACCATGAGGTGGACCATGTACTACTAATACATCTGTATCATCTGGTATTCTATCCCAATGAGGCTTAATATCATCTCCTCTCATTCTATTAAATGCCCAATCATGAAACCATGGCTGTATAGGAGTTCCATAAATTTTTAAACCGAAAGACTCAGTACTTTCTTCATTTAAGTAAGTTATGTTTGAGTATTGAGCTAACAGCTCATCAATATCTCTTTGATCTGTGCTTTTATGATGATGTCTTCTCTTACCAGTTTCAGTATAAGTTCTATAATTAGTATCAAAAAAGAAATCATGATTACCTGCTATGAATATTTTATGAATTTGAGGTAATGAGCTAAACCATTTACAGAATTGCTGAACTTCATGTTTATAACCATAACTACTTACATCTCCTGCATGTAATAATATATCACAGTCATTCCATTCTTGGTTTACTTCCCAGCCCCAATGGTCATAAATTAAATTCTCATGCCATTGTTTATGCATCTTATGAGTATCTGATATGCAAGCAATTTTAATTTTCATAATTCTATTTCGTCATAATTAGCTGAATGTGCATATACTTGATTAGTACCTAAATTATCAGGATATCTAATTATACAAAAATCATCTAATAGTACTGATATTTCTCCAATCTTGCCAAATTTTAAAGCTTTTAAGCGCTTTTTATATTTTGATTTATCCCCAATTTTCATCTTGTATAGTTTCCAACACAATTTGGTCAATTAAAGTTAATCCAAATATTTGAATTGAGCTATCTTTTGTAAGATGTACTATAACTTTAATAGGTATATTATTAATATGAAGAAATTCATCTATAATATATTGTATCTCTTGTATTTTAGCTAAAGTAGCAGGTTCATGTAAAAAGCTATCTATTTTTTTACTAACTTCTTTAAAAGCAGTTTGCCATTTACTTAAAGTATTAATATACTCTTTCTTCTTTTGCTCTATGAATTTATCACTCATCAATTCGTCTGTTTATTTCTTTAAAAGCTTTAGATATTAAGCTAAAAGGTTTTCTAAAGACTAAGTATAATAAGTAACATATACCACATATAATTAATATTATCCAAATAATAGGAAACCAAAATGGCCAAGGAAATGACTCATCATCACCAAATCCATCTATTACATGACCTATCACAAGAACTGACCCAAAAAACCAAATTATTGCTAATAAATCAAATGATAATAACCCAATTAAGAGCTGGATGAAATACCCAGCTCCTAACCAAACTAAATAAGACTTTTTAATTTTAGTCTTTTCTGAAATCCATTTTAGCATAATTTAAAAATTTCCAGGTTGAACTTGATATACTTCTAGTCCTAAATTACGACCATGTTCTACTACTTGATCTCGGTCATCATACATTAATTTAATGTTGAATCTATGAGAAATCATTCTCCATAATTCTTCCTTTATTTCCCAATCTGGTCTTACATCTCCTTCTTTTCTAATGTAAAATTCGTCTGGCATAATATTATGCTTCTTTAACCACCATGCAGTTTCTTTGGCACAAATTCCATCTCTACCAGTACAGATGATGATAAAGTCACCTTTATCTTTATGCATCTTATAAGACTCGTATACAGTTTGTCTTAATGTATCATCTACAACTGCTTTCCAATCAAATGGATTTCTAGTACCTTTATCTGCTAAAGTCCCATCAATATCAAATATTACACAAGATGGTAAACCTACAGTTTTCTCAATTTTAGAAATTAAACATGGCCTTGGGCTAAAATCAAAATCAGTTGCCATGAAGTTTTTAAAAGATTCAGCCTGTTTAGCAATAACTTCTGCTCCAACTGAACGAGTTCTATTAGCATCTCTTTCGATAGCAATTGCTTTATCACAATGAACTATTTTAAACTCAATGTCAGTAAATCTTTGCCATTTTTTGATAATATCATTTAAGTATTTTTTACTTAAATGAGTGTTATCAATTACTACATCTACCTTAGCAATTACTGCTCTTTTGATGATAGTATCTATAACATCTGAAACTGTTTTTTCACATTTCTTAATATCTTCTCTTGCGTAGTACTCATGTACATTTGCTTCATTATATCCAAAGACCATTTCACGTACTTTATCTCTAGATACAATAACTGCGCCAGTTTTTGCTGCTATTTCTCTTGCTTCAGTAGATTTTCCACTTCCGCTTATTCCAATCATCGCTGTTATCATGACTTTTTGTTTTTATGATATTCGTTAATTTCTTTTAATAACTTTTCATTTCTTGCGAAATATCCATCATAAGATTCGTCTGGACCCTCAACAAATACAAATGATGCATTTGGAAATCCTTCAACTGTGTAAGTTACATCATTTCTAATGAACTTATCTTTAATACAGATATCATCTATATGATTCCTTAAATTTTCCATTTTCAAATATATTAAAATGATATGACTCTATAAAGTTTCTGGAACAAATTTATCTAAATAACTTCTATCTTCAGTTAAAATAGGAGGTGCTACTGATATCCATCGATTTCTAGTTGCTCCATCTTTTTCATATTGTTCTTTTATGATCATTCTTCCTCTTTTGAAGTTAGGATCATAGTCATTCCAGTTTACTCCATGTTGCTTGAACATCATTTCCTGCATTTCATTTACTCATTTTTTATGAAGTTCTGTATGAGATATCATCGATTGAGCAGCAGAACTTATACTATTTCTAGTACAGTCTTGTTGTCTCCAAAGAAAATAATTCTTAACTTCAGTAACGTATACTATTTTCATACTATAGGTTTTACGTTAGCGTATAAGTGAGGCCCTGGCTTCATTGCTTTCCAAAGCGTTTCCTCTAATGAGTTATATTTATGATCACAGAATGCAATGATGCATCCTTTGTCAAATGCAGCATACGCTTGAATATCTTCTAATAGTACTCTCTTATCATAGTTTGCTTTCTTCATATGAAAGCTATACAGACTATGATAAGTGCTAAATAAGCCATCATATCTTTGTTTAAGTTCTACTATTGTTTCAAGTACCCAAGTTCTGAATTCATCTGGTACATTATTAATAAGAGAGTCGATATTATCTTTCTCCATTAATATTCTCCAAATATTTCTTTGAGTACAACCATTCATAATAGAAGATAGTCTAAAATATTCTTCTAGCTTGATTTTATATCTTTGTCCATTGCTGAACTTAATTACTATCCCTTCACGATTTTCATCTTTAAGTTTAGCAAAATCGTCTAAGTTTTGCACATCGACTGGCATTGCTTTCTTAAATCCAGTGACCATTTCATTAATCTCAAGTTCACTTCCATCTTCAATATTCACAGCTGCTAATAAGAAAACATCTTCAAGTCCATTATACTCAACTACTATTTTAGTAAGTGGTTGAATAAGCTCAAACATATAAGTGTAATGAATATTAAGATTTTCAAGTACTCCTTTATAGTGAGTACTAAGTACTATATTGAACCAATTACATATGTCATTATCAAATGATCCACGAGTAGTACAAATCCAGTTCCCTCGATAATTGAATAGAGTACCTAGCCAACCATCAAGCTTTTCATAAGCAGTGAAAGATTCACTTTCTTTATGCTTCTCTTCAGCTCTATTAAAGAATTTTGGCAATGGTCTAGATATTACTCTACCTACAGTATTAGTCACTAATCCACGACAAGCAATAGTAATATCATCCCACTTTCTTTCATATTGACAGTTGTCAGTATAATTCCAGATAATTAATGGAAGACTTGGATGCTTTTGGCTTCTAAGTAATCCTCTAGATTCGTAATCTCTTAGTACCTTTATATCGTACTTATTTGTCAAGTTGAAGTGCATTATTTCCTTTATTTTTTTCTATTTTAGCTTCCATTTCTTTAACAGAATCGCTATTCATTAATTCAACCATGTATCGGTATGCTTCAGTAGATGCTTGGTAACCGATACTCATACTTTTTAATATTATAGCTAGCTGTTTTTCTATACTGAGAGTATTAATTATGTCATATAATTCAGCATATACAACTACAGCATCTACTTTAAGTTGTTCTTTATCTTTAAAGCATAGACCAAATGCATATTTCATAAGAAGTAAATTGTCTTGCTTCTTAGCTTCTTTTTCAAGTTTAATAAGAGCTTTAGATTTACTTTTAACTATTTCTTCTGTTTGCATTTTTAAATATTTTTAAGATGTAAATATACAACAAATAAGTTAAACAAAAAAATTATTTATCGTTTTTAAGGGCTTTAAAAACTTTAATTAAAAAGTTAACAGTTTGTTCTTTAGGGATTTTCCCGATTTTAGATTCTCTTGGACCAGCTACATTTAGTATTCTAATGTCATGGTTTTTAATCCATTGTACTACTTCATATACTGCTACACCTGAATGAATATTATCCATTACTAAATAGTGAGTTTTATGTTTCTTACAAAGAGATTTACTCAGATTAGTACCAGGAGAGCTAAGACCCCAAGTTAATATAAGAGTACCATCAGCAGCATCTATATTACTTTCAGTTCTTACTTTATAAGTGCTAGGATCAAATCTATCTGCTCTAAGACCAAAAGAAGATAGCAAATTCTTATTTTCACCATATTCAGTCATCCAGTTATGCGGTCCCCAGCCACCAGTTGATATGTCTAAGTACCTTGCTGCTCTAAGAGCTGCTTGGTCTACTCCAGTCTGTCCTCCAGATATTACTTTTTTAAGCATTATTTCCTATGTTTAATGTTTCCGTTTTTAGTAGTAGCATCTCCACTTATAGAACCTAAACATTCTATATTACTATTTTTTGTTTCTGCGTCACCTAAAATATCTCGGCATTCTATATTGCCATTTTTAGACGTTGCAGAACCACAATCTCCGTTAACTGTTAAAGTACTAGCATAATCAACATCTAGACTTTCAATGTTTCCATTTACTACGATGTTAACATCTATACCTTTTTCGTCAGGTCCTTGAATTTTACCATCTATTATTACTTGATTTCCAGAAATTGATACGCTATTTCCGCTATACTTTCTCCCGTCATTTATTATTTGGCTCATCTTGTTAAGTCTTTAGGATGTAAATGTACAAATAATAAATGACACTCCAAAATTTTTTATGTAATATTTCATGCCATATAAATAAATCATAACAATTAAAAAGAAAAACTTAAACTTTTTTCATTTTAATGATCTTTAAACTAAAACATTTATAATATGGCAAGTAAGTATGATTACTTGAGACCAGAAATAGAAAAGATAGCATCTAAAGATAAGACGATTTCTGTCTTATCAATAGCAAAGAGCTTAGCTTCTAAACATGGTCTCAACAAAAACAACCTTTATGATTGGATGAGAAGAAAAAAGGTAATTGCTCCAAGCACTATCGAAAATATTCTAGAAGACAATCAAGTTAGGCCAACTGATAGCTGGTCACACGCGTGGCTAAAAACTCCAGACGGATCTGTATTCGTTAAGAATAAAGAAGAATTAATTTCATATGATGATATCAGAAATGAAATCATTGAGGATATGAAGGCTCATGCTCCCAGCTACGATAAAATTCAAAGGATTGATAGCAAAGTAGAATCTCATGCTCTTACAATTGATATAGCAGATCTTCATATAGGCAAATTATCAGTTCAAGAAGAAACTGGTGAAAGTTATAACATGAAGAAAGCAGTTAAAAGAGCTTTACAAGGTGTTGCTGGTATTTTAGATAAAGCAAGTGGATATAATATAGACAAAATCTTTTTTATTATCGGTAATGATATTCTTCATATCGACAAGACTAACAGAACTACTACTGCAAATACTCCACAAGATACTGATGGAATGTGGTATGAATCTTTTACAACAGCACGAAAACTCTACGTTGAAATTATTGAGAATTTAACTCAAATTGCTGATGTTCATGTAATTCACTGTCCTTCTAACCACGATTTCATGAGTGGTTACATGTTAGCTGATTCTATTTATAGCTGGTTTAACAATAATCCAAATGTTACTTTCGATGTATCAAATGCTCATCGTAAGTACACTAAATATGGTAAATCTTTGTTAGGCTTTTCTCATGGTGATGGTGCTAAAATGGCAGATATGCCACTATTAATGGCTAATGAAGCTAAAAAGGATTGGGCTGATACTGATTTTAGATATATCTATCTACATCATATTCATCATAAAGATATAAGAATTTTCCAAAGTGGTAAAGATTACCAAGGAGCTACTGTTGAATATTTAAGAAGTCCTTCAGCTACTGATTCTTGGCATAGTCGCAACGGGTATGCAGGAAATGTTAAAGCAATTGAAGCGTTTCTCCATTCAAAAGAATATGGCCAAGTAGCTAAAATTATACATAATTTTAAATAATTAATTTTTAGTACTAAAATCTTTTGGATATGGTCCGCCTTTTTTGATAAGATCTAGAATATTATATTCTTTATCAGATAGGTGGACCATTTTTTTATCACTTCTTGTTATCCAATTAGTGATAAATTTTCTTGCGCTTTTATTGGTTACATTTTTTAGTAAACCTTTAAGATACGTAACAGAAACACTTTTAGCATTCTCTGTTAAAAAATTATTCAGATGTCTCATTCTTAGTCCCTCTAATTTTGTCAATTACATCGATGAATTTACCTCCAAATGTATAACCACAGAATAATAGCATTGCATTATAAAGTCCAGTAGATACTAGCGTAAGTACTTCAATGTTCATATGTGATTCTGCTACTATAGGCCTAAATGCCCCAATAGTCATAAATGAATGTATAGTAAAATATGAAATAACAGATAAAAATGTATAAACTCTTGCTTGAGAATATTTCTTTACTCCATCTTTTCCTGATTCTTTCAATATGTCTCTAAATAGCGATATGTTAAATTTCATTGTTGTGTTTTCTTTTTATGCTTCTGTATTAGCAGCATCTTCCTCTTCTTCATCTTCTATAGAAGGTTAATCTTCAGCTGCTTGTTTTGCTGATTTCTTTAATTCAGCTTTATCTTCTTCAGCATCTTTATCTATGTCATCTTCGACATCTTTTATTTCTTCTGGATCATGATTAGCAGCTTGATATAGACTTCTAATTCCACTTTGTTCTTCCCAACCACAATCTACAAACTTTCTACCATATTTCTCCATAGACATTGCGTCTAATTTCTTCTTTTCTTCATCTGGCATATCAGAGTATACTGCTTTTCGATTAGAAAGAGTATTAGCATTATAATACATAGACCCTCTTCCGTAATATTCTAGTAATGATTTCATAATTATTCTCCTTCTATAGTTGCTAATTTTGTATAATATTCTGGATCTTCATATAGATGATCTTTAGCAATTTCTTGAGCTAATTCCTCATCATCTGTATGTTCCATTTCAACTTTTACGCCTTTATCGAATTCTTTAGTAATAGCATCTAATGATACTTTATGCATATCTGCGATTTCTTGAATAGTCATTCCATCAGCTAATCCACCTTTAGAAATCTCTTCCTTTAATGTAATCATATTAGTGTTAACTAATTCAATAGGTGGTATACTTAACTTAGAATCAACAGCTCTTATTTTAGCTTTATTTGAGCTAATCTCTATTACTTCATATTCAAATTCATTATCTGGATCATCAGAATACTCTGGCTTAATTAATACGGTAGAACCTTTCTTTATTTTAGAAGATTCATTTAGGAATTCTTTTAGTGATTTCATATGTTATATTTTTTTACCTACGTTATCGTTGTCGTAGTCCTTTAGTGTAATTTTCCACTGTCTTACATTAGATACCGGTATTCCCATTTCACTGGCTTTTTGTCTAACTTCTTTCTTAAAAAGCTTAAATATCTTTTTAACTTGTTGTTCATATTTACCATCTGGTCCAAATAATTCTTTAGTAGTACTTGATACTACTGCATTACTATTTTTCATTCTTCTAGTTTGTCTTATTCTCTTTTCTAAAAGAAATCCTTCATCTAAATCAACGAATGCATGAATAGAATCATCATCTGGATCATCTTGTACTTGAATTTTATATCCGCCTAACTCTACTTCTTCGCCATTAGAAATCCTTTCTATGTCATCCATAGTAATTAGTAATAAAGGCCAATAAGCTTCATATAGTTCTTTATGTTCTTTTAAACTTAGCATTTTATCTTGATATCTTTTTAATTTTATTAGAAACTCCTTTAAAGTGCTTATCAAATAGCTTCTTATATTCTCTAATGTAATATTTCTTAGTTAACTGAGATTCAAGATTTTCAACTGATGAAACCATTATAGTTCCTTCTTCGTCATCTTCTTCTTCACCTTCTTCAGGATCGAAATCAGTCTCAGTAAGAGATTCTTTTCTTCTTTTAGCTTTATCAGATTCATAAGCTTTATGTTTAGCTTTTGCTTCTTCTAAATCTTCTTTAATATCATCAAGTATTCTAGATTCTTTTGAAAATAAATGCTTAATTGCATTTTCTACTATTTCAGCTTTATTTTCTTTTGCTATATCTAGTACATCTCTGATAATTTCATGATTATAGTTTTTATCCCAATGATCGAAATCTTCTTCATTTACTCTAGATTTAATAGTTTCTATAACATAATCATAAATTGTTGAGGTCATTACCTCATCATGATCATCAAAATATGACTCAATCTCCAACTCAAGATCCTCAATAACATCTTCAAGTTCTTGAGGATAGTTATAATCTTCCTCTTCCTTAACTTCCTTTTTAGCTTTCGGAGGTTTAGCGTATTTCTTTTCATTTAATTCTATAGATTCTTTAAGACCTACAGCTTCTCTTGCTTCTTTTCGTTTATCTAAAAGATCTAAGAGCGTTTGGTCATTTTTTAATTTAGCTAATTTACGAAGTTTAATAGAATTACTTGATTTAATTTCATGTCCAGCTCTTCCTAATATTTTAGCATTATCTGGATAAAGATCTCTAACAAGTTTCTTAATATCGTCATCAAATCTAGTAGCACTGATAGCTTCATCATAAGTTAAACCTTCATTTAACCATGTGCTAGGTATCATATCTTCTGCTCCAAGCTCTTTTGCTCTTTTCTTGATGAATTCCTTTGTAGTACTTGGATCTTTTCCTAGTCCTGCTAATTTTATAGCATTTTTAAGATCTTCCTTATTTTCTATAGGGAATGATCCATCTGATAAAGCTAAACCTTTATCAGCAAGTTCTGCTCTTTTATCTTTAGAAAATTCCCTTTCGTTTACCTTATAGTATTCAAATAGTGATTTCATTTAATAAGTTTCTTTTTATATTTAATCATCGTTTTCTTCATCATCTTCAACTTCATCTTCTTCTAGATCTTTAAGCATGTTCTTTGCATTTAAAAAAGTATTCTGTCGTTTAGGAGTAATATCAATGTCTTGTTGTCTCTGTTGTTCAGAAAGTGGTAATTCATTTTTAACTCTTTTAAAATCTTCTTGCATTGAAATAATATGCAATTGAGTATTCTTTAAAATTTCTATAATAGTATTCTGTACATTTGTTGCTACTTCAAACATTCTAGGTTGAGCATTTCCATTATCTATTTCATTGATAATTTTATGCATCATATGTTCTGACATTTTCAACTGTGAAAATAGAGTCATTATAGTGCTTGTTGCTACTGCTGATTTAGCTTGTAGGAATTCATTCTTTGTGATGATGTTTTCATCGAAATATAGTTTAAGACAACTTATTACTGTCTTTTGTGCTTTCGTTCTAGCTTTATCCGATACATCTTTAAAATCTAAAGGATCTATGCTATTTACTTCAACTGATGGTAATTCGCCATCATTACTTGCTAAGCTTTGTTGAACTAAATCATCAAGAGAATCTCTTAATTCATCTCCTAAATCTTTTCTATTGCTTTTATCGCTCATATTAGTATTGCTTTATGTATTTAATGCTGAAAAAAGCCTAGATTTAAATCTAGGCCCGTGAGTTCATTGCTTTTTATATGTTATAAATCTATCAAACCTAATGATATAGCTTCATTCATTAAATTCTCTTGATTCTTTCTGATCATGTCTATGTCTGCTGCAGTTATAATTCTACCTTTCATAGCAGAATCATTTGCTTTATAATTAGATTCAGCAGTTCTAAAGAATCTTCCAGTAAAGCTTAATTCTTTAATATTTACTGGACTAAATAACCTCCAAACTTTAGTAGTGTTTTTACCTAATGATTTAGAATCTCCGCTTAAGTGAAATGCTCTTAACAACTCACCTCCGTCTTTATTTCTACCAAGTACCATAGGTTGAATAGTTCTTTTAGTTTCTTTACCATCTTTTTCATAAACCATTTCAAGAATCATTCCCCATTGGATAGCATCATATAATAATCTAGTGTCATAGCCAAAATTTTTACCTACTGGCCAATCTTTGAATACTCTATGAGTAGTTTTCTTAGGTTTAAATCTAGGTACGAGAATTTTATCGCCTTCTTTAGTTTCAAATACTTCATAAGCTTCATTTAGAAACTCGTATTCTATAAACTCGTTTAAGCTTTTCATAAATCTTTCTTAATTTTGTTTCTACTAGCATCAGAATAAAGTAATGTCTTAGGAGTAACAGTAATATCCATGTCTTTAAACTTATCATACTTTATTCACTTTTTGTAATTCTATTAAAGTCATATCGCTTCGTTTACCTTTACTTAAGTTATCAAAAGAAGATATTAACCTTAGATTATTTATTGAAGCTACAACTAGTATATCTACTTGGTTTTCATATGCTTCTCTAACAGAATAGATATGGTCTATATGTAAATTATCTCGTTTCTTTATTACTTTCCAGTCATCTCCGAATTTTATAGTAGCTAGTTTTCTTAATGTATTATCGTGAATCTGTATATCCAAGGTAAGACATTGGATAACAATCATCTACGATATACCCTTTACTTTCTTCTCTGAACACTAGTTTATTAAATGTTGGAGCTTGACTTTCAAGAGTCATAACAGCATTTAAAAATCTTATACTTGCTATTTTATCTCCTGTAGCATATAATTCTACATTCCATTCACCTACAATTCCAACTGGTGGTATAGTATTCTCATATACAATTACCATTTTAGTAGTTTTGTTAGCATAATCTTCTCTTTTCCAGATTCTTAAAGTAAGTTCATCACAATCTTTATTATGTCCTAAGTAAATAGCATACCATTCATTAGTAGGTAAATTAAAAGTCCATTCATTAGCACCTAGTTGAATTCCAGTGAATTCATTTGTGCTTGCTCTTACTCTATATTCAAGCTCAGAACCAAATAATGTTATCCATTCATCTGGTAGAAATGTTGTGCCAGCTACTCTTGGTGCTACAAAGTACCAATCCATTATAGAGAAATTAGAATCAGCATTAACTGAATTTTGATAAGTTATAAGAGTAACATCGCTACTAGTTGCTCCTGTAGCACCAACCGGATCTCCTATTACTCCACTTTCTACAGATCCTGGAAATGTAGGAGGTGCACTAAAATTAAGATCATAATGAAACTTGCTAAAAACTGTATAATAGTTATCTAAATTCTCTTCAATTATTCCATTTGGTTCCCATTCTAAATTAATCGTTTCTCTACAGTTATCAGAGTCTCCGATTCTTCTAGTTGTATATTGTTGTGGCTTCACGATATCTATTTCTTCAGCTGCTTTAATATCATCAAATCCAACATCTTCAAAATTAAGAGTAAGATCATCAATAGTATCTTGTATTCCTTGAGATTTTAGTATACTATCTGATTCGTTCCATTTTACTAAAGTAGCTTTCCACCACTGTACTTGTCTCATATAACCTTTATGGCTTTGCACAGAATTTAATCTATACATTCTTCGTTCAAGAGGAAAGTATAAGAAATCTTTCTCAGCAGGTTGTTCACCTGCTCCAAATGATGCCCAAAATGATTCTTTATGTATTTGTATTTCTAGTTCATCAGCAAAGTCTACATCAAATTCAGTAAACTGAACTTCGCCACTTCCGAAATTATTATCTGGAACTATTACTTTTATCTTTTTACAATCTCTTACTTCTAATAATGACCATTCTCTGAATACTACATCTCTGCTTTCTTCAATTTCATCAGCTTTAAAATAAATTACTGGCCATCCCATGTTCGCAAATACTGAACATGTCATTTGTTCCCACCATGAAATTCCACTTAATGCAGTATTATAAAGAGCTGAAGTATTACAACTTGTAAGAAACGAATTTTCTCCACTTTCTAATCCGCATGCAGTTATAGTACAAGAACATGTACCATCTTCACCTAATTCTCCACCTTCCCATTCAAGATATACTGATTTGACTACAGTGTTAACATCAGATTTAGTTCTAAATCCTAACCAAGTAAATTCGTTTTTTGCTAATGTAGAGTTTGGAGCTGGCCATGCCTTCCATTCAGTCCAAGTTAAACCGTCTTTACTGACTCTATATTGAGTAGTTAAATTAGCAACTGGTGCTGTATCAAATTCTATTGAAAAAAGCTTAGTTAAATCTTGTATCGGTTCTGTAAGCTCGACGAGTAAATACTCATTAGCTTTTATTGCGGTGTTTATGTTTAGAGTATAATTGTTCATTTAGATAGTTTGCTTCTATTAAATACTTTTTATCAATTAATTTTAAGGAACTCTAGGTACTCTAATACCAATAATGGGTTCCTTTTTATATTTAATAGATAAGACCTGTATTTTAATATTTAATACAAGCCAAAGATGATTAAACGTGAAGCTTCTTTGCTTTAGTAAATTTATATTTTTCTATAAATCTTTTAGCAATATCAGGTTCAGTATGAGGTATTTTTAAAAATTCTTTATGAGATGTAAATAAGATATACATATAACATTCATTTTCTGATGTTACATGATGAGCTACTCCTTTAGGGATAATGTATATATCTCCTTTATTTAAAGTAACTTTAGAAATAGTATCGTAAGCAGATCCTTCTAGTACTTTAATTACTTCCCATTCGTTTGAATGAGTATGTGGTGCGATATATGAATTTGTTGAATAGTATGTTAAAATA
>Ga0307983_1000387_pt1 | contig 22665 bp, 14 predicted proteins | sample OrgLakmetagen991_FD_201845 | JGI IMG/M metagenome (GOLD analysis project Ga0307983, IMG submission 201845) | Saline water microbial communities from Organic Lake, Antarctica - #991 | ecosystem: Environmental > Aquatic > Non-marine Saline and Alkaline > Saline | place: Antarctica: Organic Lake...
AATATAATAAAAAATATAATAAAAAATATAATAAAAAATATAATAAAAAATATAATAAAAAATATAATAAAAAATATAATAAAAAATATAATAAAAAATATAATAAAATTATAATAAAAAATATAATAAAAAATATAATAAAAAATATAATAAAAAATATAATAAAAAATATAATAAAATTATAATAAAAAATATAATAAAAAATATAATAAAAAATATAATAAAATTATAATAAAAAATATAATAAAAAATATAATAATTAAAATATAATAAAAAATATAATAAAAATATAATAATTAAAATATAATAAAAAATATAATAATTAAAATATAATAATTAGTTATGTATATTTTCTATTTATTGTATTAAAAGATGTTTTTGGTTTATATAATTCTGATATATCAGGAATAGGACATATATTATTATTTGGATTATTTGTATTAACAAAATTAAAACTAGTGTTAGGTTTGTTATAATGTGGATTAATAAAGCATATATTATTATATGGATTATTTGTATTAACAAAATTAAAACTAGTGCTAGGTTTGTTATAATGTGGATTAATAGGATATGGATTTTCTAAATAATTATCTATTTTTATATTTTTGTTATAAAAAGATGAACCATCTATAATACTTTTTACATTGTTATATAATGTTATTAATTTTTTATTAATATTTAGTAATTCTATTTTATAAACTTTTATTTTATCTATTGCATTTATAAATAATTTAAACTTACTATGATAATTATCTATATCAATATTTAAATCAATAAAATTATCTGTATTTAATTTATCTGTTTCATTTTTTATAAAAGTATTATAATTAAGTATATAAATCATTTCTAGTATATATATATTATATATTTGTTTATATTTTTTATCTAAATTTTTTAAAGTAAAATCATAATTTACTAATAATGAATTATTACTTAAATTATTAGTTATTAATTCTTGTGTTGATTTTATTAAATTATCTATTTTTTGAAAAAATATAGTCTTATTTGATTTACTATATTTATTATTTTTTGTCACACGAAATGGATATGATATATCACTTATATTTATATCTTTATTTACATTAAAATTAGAATTAAAATTATTATTTGGTATTTTAAATATATTATTCATTTTATATTTTATATATATATATTACTTATTAGTAATATTTTTAAATTATAATAAAAAAATAAATATTAATTATTTTTAACATTTATTTTTATATTTAACTTTTATATATTGATTATTATATTTAAAATATTTATCGTCTTTATTATAATTATTTGATTCATTATATAATTTATATTCTCCATATTTTAAAATATAATAAATATTATCTTCATCATAATCAATATCTATATAATTTTCAAAATCATATTTAATTTTTTTAGATTTATTAAATAAAGTATTTGAAGTATTACAACATAAATTATTACCACATAAAGTATTACAACATAAAGTATTACAACATAAAGTATTATTTGTATTCAAATTATTTAAATTATTTAAATTATTTAAATTTAATTCAATTTCTTGTAATTTATTATATACTTTATTATAATTAAATATTGTTTTTACTAACTTTATATAATTGCTACGTATGTATATGTAAATTGTAATTAAATTACCATATACTAAATGATAATTATTTAAATAATTATTACATTTATCATTTCTATTATAATAATCTAATTCATGATATGAATAATAATCACTTACATTTTCCTCTTTAATATTTAAATTATCTTTATATTCTTTTCTATTATTTATAAATGTAATTGCTCTCATATAATTAACTAATTCATTATTATATTTATTAGTAAATTCAACCATATAATCTGTAAAATTACATAATTCTGATTTATTTATTTTACATGTTTTAATTAAAAATTCAAAATGTAAAATATCAACATTTATATCATTTATTATTTTAAATAAATCTGGCTTAGTTGTAAAATTATTTCCAAATCCATTTTGCACATTATAAATTTTTTTTAATCCTTCTTTTACTTCTTTATCTTTTACATCTTTATCTTTATCTTTTACTTCTTTATCTTTATCTTTAACTTCTTTATCTTTATCTTTTACATCTTTATCTTTATATTTTACATCTTTATCTTTATATTTTTTCTTTTTCTTTTTATCTTTTAACTTTTTATGTTTATCGTATTTAGTATTTATTATATGTTTATCGTATTTAGTATTTATTTTTGTATTATTTATTTTATTTTTTTTGATATTTATTTTATTATCTGATAATTTGAATTTTTTATTATTTTCAATTAATTTATTTTTTTTATTATTTTTAATTAATTTAATTTTTTTTATATCTATTGATTTTATATATTTATTCATTCTTGTTTATTTAAATATTTATACAAAAATTAAAAAAAACAATTTTATTTTATTATTATAATTATAATTATAATTATAATTATAATTATAATATTATACAACAATTTACAGTTTTATTTTCAAATGTATTTAATTTATCCAATAATACTAAACTAGAAGTATAAACTGAATTTAATTTAATATTTATTAATCTTAAACATTCTAAATATTTAACTAAATCATTTGTAAGTTTTATATTAAATCTACATTTACTTATTTTATATGAACTAAATGACAAATTTTCATTATCATATATAAAGTTTTTACAATAAGATTTATTAAGTTTTATAAATGATAAATAATATATATAATCATCTGATAAATTAACCAATAATTTAAACAAATTTAAACTATTATTATAAAAATAAGATTTTTCATTTTCAGTTAATATTTTAAACTGAATTTCTTTATTTAATAATATAATATTTGTTAATATTATATTTAATTTCTTATATTCTGAATTTTTATTTATTATTCTAAATCTAAAATTATCTATTGCTTTACTCATATCTAAATTATTATTTATATCTAGAACATTATTTATATCTAGATTAGTATTAACATCTAGAACATTATTAACATCTAGATTAGTATTTACATCTAGAACATTATTTACATCTAGATTAGTATTAACATCTAGAACATTATTAACATCTAGATTAGTATTAACATCTAGATTAGTATTAACATCTAGATTAGTATTAACATCTAGATTAGTATTAACATCTGTATTGTCAAATAAATAATTATTCAAATTATCTATATTATCTGAAAAATAATTTTGTTTATTATTTGTAAAATTAGGTTTATTATTTGTAATAAATGGTTCCATTTCTTCATTATCAAATGAATTAAATATATTAGCATCTGGATATATTTTTTTATAAGTTAATTTATATCGATTATTAGCATTATGTATAGATATATTATCATATATATTAATTTCATCATCATTTAAAGTTATATTAGATTGTTCTATCAATTTATCTGTATCCATATACATAATTTAATAATTTAAAATTGTTAATATAAATGTTAATAATAGGTAAATATATGTTTTAATTATTAAATATAATTTTTAATATCAATTTTTAATATTAATTTTTAATATTAATTTTTAATATCAATTTTGTTAATTATTTTTTATATAATTAAAAAAATATTAAATTGGAAATATACCACGACTTGGAAATATAACACGACTTGGAAATATAACACGACTTGGAAATATAACACGACTTAGAAATATAACACGACTTAGAAATATAACACTACTTGGAAATATAATACGACTTGGAAATATAACACGACTTGGAAATATAACACGACTTGGAAATATAACACGACTTGGAAATATAACACAACTTGGAAATATAACACGACGTGGAAATATAACGCGACTTGGAAATATAACACGACTTAGAAATATAACACTACTTGGAAATATAACACGACTTGGAAATATAACACAACTTAGAAATATAACACGACTTGGAAATATAACACGACTTGGAAATATACCACGACTTGGAAATATAACACGACTTGGAAATATAACACGACTTGAAATAAAAAATATTAATTATTAAATTAATACTTATGATTTTTAAATATTATTTAATTTATTAAGTAAAATATTTAAATCATTATAAATTAATCTAAAATTATTTTTACAATCATTTAATTTAATTTTTAAATTATAAATTTTTTTATCTTTTTCTAGATTTATTGTATTATAAATATTCATATATTCACAATATACAATTTTATAATTATATTTATAAATACCTAGATTTTCTAAATTTTCTAATTTATATTTTAATTTTAAATATTTTTTCAATAGTTTATCAAATCTATTATATAAATCAGTATATTTTAATAACGTATTTTTTCTATGATACACCGATAATTTTTTATGTTGTAAATTTATATTTACTTTTTTTAATAACATAATTACCTCATTAAAATCATTATTACTAGTTACAAATGAGGAAAATGATTTATCTAACTCATATTTTAAAATATTATTTTTATTTAACTGATTTTTATTTTTATATAATTGTTTATTATTTTTATATAATTGTTTTTTATTTTTATACATTGATTTAAATTTATTATTAGTAATAACTTTTTTAATATCTGAATTACTACTTAAATTTACATTACATTTAACATGTGTTCCAAATTTAGGTAATATTGTTTTTTTATTTGATATTCCAAAACCTAAAATAGAATTTTTACCCATATTTCTATTTATTTATATTTATATATGTATTTTTATTTATTTTTATTTATATATGTATTTCTATTTATTTTTATTTATATATGTATTTCTATTTATTTTTATTTATATTTATATTTGTATTTGTATTTGTATATTTGTATATTTGTATATTTGTATATTTGTATATTTGTATATTTGTAACATATTATTATATATAAATCAATTTTAAAAATTAATTTTAATTTTAATTTTTTATAATTTTTTATAATTTTTTATAATTTTATTTTTATAAAAAAATTTAAAATAAATATTTATCTAGCAGATTGTGTAAACATCTAGATATATTTTAAAAATTTAAAATAAAAAATAGAAAATTTAAAATAAAAAATAGAAAATAAAAAATAAAAAATAGAAAATAAAAAATAAAAAATAAGAAAATAGAAAATAAAAAAATAGAGATTAAGTTTACTATTTAACAAATTAACAAATTAAAACAAATTAAAACAAATTAAAACAAATTAAAACAAATTAAAACAAATTAAAACAAATTAAAACAAATTAAAACAAATTAAAACAACTTAAAACAAATTAACACAAATTAATATAATAGTAATTTTGTTATTTTTTAACTTTTTTTGCTGGGTTAGGTTCTAAATCTAAATCATCAAATGTATCTAGTTCACTTAATAATATAGATGTTTCATTAAGTAAATCATTTAAATCTTCTGTAACTTCATACATTAAATATTTATTATCACAATATTTTTTAATTTTCTTAAGTCTATATTTATTTTCAATAATTTCTTCATTAATATTACATGTATTCTCAAAATTAAAATTAAAATTTTTAAATTCTTTACAATATACATTATATTTACGATATTTACATGATAAATCTAAATATAAAGCAATTAATTTATCGTATTTAGATTGAATTTGTTTTAAATAATATGCTGAAATAATCTTTTTTTCAATTATAAAATTAATTTTCATAAAATTAGTTTCAATTACATTTAATTTATTTAATTTTGTATGTTCAAATTTTTGATAATGCTTAAAAATATATTTATTTGCCTTATTTTTACCATTAATTTGCTTATGTTTTTCTAATCTAGACCTACTATTACGTTGAGATGTAATATCTACATCATTTACAAAATTATTTACAGGTACTGTATAAGACGTATCATTACCGAAATTACTTGATTTTACACCAGTTGTACCTTTACCGAAACCATTATTATATTCTTCACTAGATGATTTTAAATTAGATGTTGAACTAGTTGTAGATTGACTAAAACCACTAGGTATTGTAGATTTTCTATGTTCTTGAAAATCAAAACCCTGGGCTACATTAGGAATTGCACTACTTGAAGGATTACCAAAACCTTGGGTTACATTAGGAATTGCACTACTTGAAGGATTACCAAAACCTTGGGTTACATTAGGAATTGCACTACTTGAAGGATTACCAAAACCTTGGGTTACATTAGGAATTGCACTACTTGAAGGATTACCAAAACCTTTTCTTACATTAGGAATTGCACTACTTGAAGGATTACCAAAACCTTTTCTTACATTAGGAATTGCACTACTTGAAGGATTACCAAAACCTTTTCTTACATTAGGAATTGCACTACTTGAAGGAATACCAAAACCTTTTCTTACATTAGGAATTGCACTACTTGAAGGATTACCAAAACCTTTTCTTACATTAGGAATTGCACTACTTGAAGGATTACCAAAACCTTGGGTTACATTAGGAATTGCACTACTTGAAGGATTACCAAAACCTTTTCTTACATTAGGAATTGCACTACTTGAAGGATTACCAAAACCCTGGGCTACATTAGGAATTGCACTACTTGAAGGATTACCAAAACCTTGGGTTACATTAGGAGGTTCTACACTAGGTTTAATATTTTGTTGTTCTACACTAGGTTTAATATTTTGTTGTTCTACACTAGGTTTAACAGTTTGTTGTTCTACACTAGGTTTATCATTTTGTTGTTCTACACTAGGTTTAACATCAGGTTTAATAGTTTGTTGTTCTACATTAGATGGTCCAAATTGATATCCAGTTTTAAATGCTTTTGAAAAACTAGGTGGTGGTGAACCATTACTTCCATTAAAACGGTTTGAAAATACAGTAGCTTTACCAAAACCAGACATAATATAAATTATATTATTGATAAATATAAATTATTAAGATATTATATTTAAATAAAATATAATTAAATAAACAATTTTATGTTATTATTTTTTTTTTATATATAAACTGTTAAAATGGAATAAAAAAAATAATAATTAAGTGTTAAAGTTTAAAAATATGGTAAAATTAAATAATTAATCAAATGTAATAGTAATAAATTGTAAAATATGATAGTCTTCATTTTCATAATCTCTATCCACTACCATATTACATAATGGAATATCATAATTTACATTTAATATATACATTATCATATCTGAATTATCAATTAATTGACCTTCTAACCGTATAATAATTTGGTCTTCACTTTCTACATACTTATTACAAGCTTCTTCATATTTTTCAATAACTTCTTTTTCAATTTCTTTATCTATATAAACTTCAACTTTACCAAATTCATTAAAAATTAATAAATCATTATAATTCATATTTATATATTTTTTTTATTTTTATTTACATAAATAATTATATACTTAAATTTTTTAGTATAAAAAAAATTATAATTAATATTTTTAATTCAAAATATTAAGTTAAAAATATTAAAATATTAAGTTAAGATATTGATATAGTAATTATTAAACTATAAATTCCATTATTATCATAACCATTTGATATATTTATATTAGTTATGGGTATTTCATATTTAATACATAATATTCTTATAATCATATTACTATATTTATTTAAATCTATATCTAAATACATAACTAAATTATCATTACTACTATTTTTATAGTCATAACAAGCAGATTCATAACTACTTATAACATCGTTTTCAATATTTGTATCTGTATCTGTTTCAATTTCTCTTAAATTTTTAATAGCTATTAATTCATTATAATTCATATTTATTTTTATATTGTAAAATTATAATTAATATTTAAAAAATATTTAAAAACAATTTTTAATTTTATTATAATTTATTTACACAATAAATAATTTTATGTTATATTTAACTTTAAAAATATAATTAATGTATAATTTTTATTTATTAGATTTTTTAAAATTAAAATATATAAAATTGTTTTTTTTTTTATAATTGTTAATAATTATAAACATTTATAATCATTAATTATGAATTCTCCATCATATATTGATGAAGATAACTTTGACTCTATTATTGACAAATACAATAGTAGAATTAAACTACCTAAAGACTATGAAAGTAGTGCTGATGAAGATAACACTATTACAGATGAAGAATTTATTGCAATTATGGATAGTGTAGATGAAGAAAATGGAAATCTAGAAGAACAAGAATATGTTAGATATGAACCATTAAATGTATATGATTTTATGAAATCTGTTAATGGTATTAATAAATTATTAGGTATTAAAAAGATTAATTATTATCAAATATTAAATGGCTTTAACTATTATTTATACGTAATTGCAGTTAAAAAGATTTATAAATATGATTTTAGTAATAAAACTATTTCTGATAAAGATTATAAGTCTACACAACAAAACTATGTAAAGTCTAAACTTTCATTATGTGAAGTTGCTAAGACATAATTATATAATCTAGTTTTACATTTATTTTTTATTTTAGTATTTCATTTTTTTATTTTAGTATTTCATTTTTTATTTTAGTATTTCATTTTTTATTTTTTATTTTTTATTTTTTATTTTCTATTTTCTATTTTTACATTTATAAATAGTTCTAGATGAATTAAATTATATTTAATTTTAATTTTATATTTTTACATTTATAAATAGTTCTAGATGAATTAAATTATATTTAATTTTAATTTTATATTTTTACATTTATAAATAGTTCTAGATGAATTAAATTATTTTCATTTTTTATTTTCTATTTTCTATTTTTACATTTATAAATAGTTCTAGATGAATTAATTTATTTCTATTTTTTATTTTCTATTTTTACATTTATAAATAGTTCTAGATGAATTAAATTATTTTCTATTTTTTATTTTCTATTTTTACATTTATAAATAGTTCTAGATGAATTAAATTATTTTCTATTTTTTATTTTCTATTTTCACATTTATAAATAGTTCTATATGAATTAAATTATTTTAATTTTTAATTTTTAATTTTTTATTTTTACATTTATAAATAGTTCTAGATGAATTAAATTATTTCTATTTTTTATTTTTTATTTTCACATTTATAAATAGTTCTAGATGAATTAAATTATATTTAATTTTAATTTTTTATTTTTACATTTATAAATAGTTCTAGATGAATTAATTTATTTCTATTTTTTATTTTCTATTTTCACATTTATAAATAGTTCTAGATGAATTAAATTATATTTAATTTTAATTTTTTATTTTTACATTTATAAATAGTTCTAGATGAATTAATTTATTTCTATTTTTTATTTTCTATTTTCACATTTATAAATAGTTCTAGATGAATTAAATTATTTTCATTTTTAATTTTATATTTTCACATTTATAAATAGTTCTAGATGAATTAAATTATTTTCATTTTTAATTTTATATTTTCTATTTTCACATTTATAAATAGTTCTAGATGAATTAAATTATTTCTATTTTTTATTTTTTATTTTCACATTTATAAATAGTTCTAGATGAATTAAATTATTTTTATTTTTAATTTTTTATTTTTACATTTATAAATAGTTCTAGATGAATTAAATTATTTCTATTTTTTATTTTTTATTTTCACATTTATAAATAGTTCTAGATGAATTAAATTATTTTCATTTTTAATTTTTAATTTTCATATTTATAAATAGTTCTAGATGAATTAAATTATTTTCATTTTTAATTTTATATTTTTTATTTTTACATTTATAAATAGTTCTAGATGAATTAATTTAGTTTTATTTTCTATTTTCTATTTTTACATTTATAAATAGTTCTAGATGAATTAAATTATTTTCATTTTTAATTTTATATTTTCTATTTTTACATTTATAAATAGTTCTAGATGAATTAAATTATATTTAATTTTAATTTTATATTTTTACATTTATAAATAGTTCTAGATCAATTAATTTATTTTTATTTTTAATTTTTTATTTTTACATTTATAAATAGTTCTAGATGAATTAAATTATTTTCATTTTTAATTTTATATTTTCTATTTTTACATTTATAAATAGTTCTAGATGAATTAAATTATTTTCATTTTGTATTTTCTATTTTCACATTTATAAATAGTTCTAGATGAATTAAATTATATTTAATTTTAATTTTATATTTTTACATTTATAAATAGTTCTAGATGAATTAAATTATTTCTAGTTTTTATTTTATATTTTTACATTTATAAATAGTTCTAGATGAATTAAATTTTTTTCATTTTTAATTTTTAATTTTCACATTTATAAATAGTTCTAGATGAATTAATTTATTTCTATTTTTTATTTTCTATTTTAACATTTATAAATAGTTCTAGATGAATTAAATTATTTTCATTTTTTATTTTCTATTTTAACATTTATAAATAGTTCTAGATGAATTAATTTATTTTCATTTTTAATTTTTAATTTTCTATTTTTACATTTATAAATAGTTCTAGATGAATTAAATTTTTTTCATTTTTAATTTTTAATTTTCACATTTATAAATAGTTCTAGATGAATTAATTTATTTCTATTTTTTATTTTCTATTTTAACATTTATAAATAGTTCTAGATGAATTAAATTATTTTCATTTTTTATTTTCTATTTTAACATTTATAAATAGTTCTAGATGAATTAATTTATTTTCATTTTTAATTTTTAATTTTCTATTTTTACATTTATAAATAGTTCTAGATGAATTAAATTATTTTCATTTTTAATTTTATATTTTCTATTTTCACATTTATAAATAGTTCTAGATGAATTAATTTATTTTCTATTTTCTATTTTCTATTTTCACATTTATAAATAGTTCTAGATGAATTAATTTATTTTCATTTTTAATTTTATATTTTTAATTTTCACATTTATAAATAGTTCTAGATGAATTAATTTATTTCTATTTTTTATTTTCTATTTTAACATTTATAAATAGTTCTAGATGAATTAAATTATTTTCATTTTTCATTTTTAATTTTCATATTTATAAATAGTTCTAGATGAATTAATTTATTTCTATTTTTTATTTTATATTTTAACATTTATAAATAGTTCTAAATGAATTAATTTATTTCTATTTTTTATTTTATATTTTAACATTTATAAATAGTTCTAGATGAATTAATTTATTTCTATTTTTTATTTTATATTTTAACATTTATAAATAGTTCTAGATAAATTAAAGTAGTAAAATTGATTTTATTTTTAATTTTCTATTTTTACATTTATAAATAGTTCTAGATAAATTAAAGTAGTAAAATTGATTTTATTTTTAATTTTCTATTTTTACATTTATAAATAGTTCTAGATGAATTAATTTATTTCTATTTTTAATTTTTTATTTTTACATTTATAAATAGTTCTAGATGAATTAAATTATTTTCATTTTTAATTTTTAATTTTCATATTTATAAATAGTTCTAGATGAATTAATTTATTTCTATTTTTTATTTTATATTTTAACATTTATAAATAGTTCTAGATGAATTAATTTATTTCTATTTTTTATTTTATATTTTAACATTTATAAATAGTTCTAGATGAATTAATTTATTTCTATTTTTTATTTTCTATTTTAACATTTATAAATAGTTCTAGATGAATTAAATTATTTTCATTTTTAATTTTTAATTTTCATATTTATAAATAGTTCTAGATGAATTAATTTATTTCTATTTTTTATTTTATATTTTAACATTTATAAATAGTTCTAGATGAATTAATTTATTTCTATTTTTTATTTTATATTTTAACATTTATAAATAGTTCTAGATGAATTAATTTATTTCTATTTTTTATTTTCTATTTTAACATTTATAAATAGTTCTAGATAAATTAAAGTAGTAAAATTGATTTTATTTTTAATTTTCTATTTTTACATTTATAAATAGTTCTAGATGAATTAAATTATTTTCATTTTTAATTTTTAATTTTCACATTTATAAATAGTTCTAGATAAATTAAAGTAGTAAAATTGATTTTAAAATTAAATAAACTATAAATTATAAACTATAAATTATAAACTATAAATTATAAACTATAAATTACAAAATATAAATATAAAATAAATATAAATGATTAGAAATATAGAAAACAAAAATACTAATATTAATGAAAACATAAAAATATATGGTGGTAAATTAAAAGAATCAACATTTGGAGTTACTAATAATGTAATTACAAATGCTTATAATTTAAAAGATAAAGTAACAAGCGGAAATTATTCAATTAAATCAAAACCTTCTAATACTAAATTAAAAACACAATATAGTAATTCATTTGTTTTTCAAACTGATAAAAGTAAACAAAGTGTTAAAAGTAAACAAAGTGTTAAAAGTAAACAAAGTGTTAAAAGTAAACAAAGTGTTAAAAGTAAACAAAGTGTTAAAAGTTATAAAAGTAACCAAAGTGTTAAAAGTGTTAAAAGTGATAAAAGTGTTAAAAGTGATAAAACAAATATGAAAACAAATTTTAAAAGTTTTATGAAAGATTATAATAAACAAATGAATAAAGATAAAACAAATTATAAAACAAAATTATTAACTTATGATGAAATTTTTGATAAATTAATATTATTAAAATAATTTTGTTTATATATTTCTAACATTAAATGTTTTTTTATTTTGTTTTTGAAATTTAGAACTTTCACTTCTAGAACTTCTAGTTCTAGGAGATAGTAAAGTTGTATTTCTAAAAGTAGAACTTTTAGTTCTAGGAGATAGTAAAGTTGTATTTCTAAAAGTAGAACTTTTAGTTCTAGGAGATAGTAAAGTTGTATTTCTAAAAGTAGAACTTCTAGTTCTAGGAGATAGTAAAGTTGTATTTCTAGAACTTTTAGACTTATTTTTAATATTTATAATTTTACTTTTAGGTAAAATATCAGTTTTACCTTTAATATTTTTAGTTATTTTTACACTTTTAGGTTTTATTAATAAACTTTTACTATCATTTGAACTTTTAGTTCTACTACTTAGTGATTTTATAGATTTTATAGATTTACTTTTACTTTTATTTTTTATATTTATAATATTTGCTATTTTTTTTTTACTCCCTAAACTTAATGGTAATTGTCTTTTTAGTTTATTTTCTAGTTTATTTTCTAGTTTATTTTCTAGTTTATTATGTGAATTAGTAAAAGTATTAATAGGTGTGTTAATAAGAGTATTAATAGGAGTGTTAATAGATGTGTTAATAAGAGTATTAATAGGAGTGTTAATAAGAGTATTAATAGGAGTGTTAATAGGAGTGTTAATAGGAGTGTTAATAGATGTGTTAATAGATGTGTTAATAGATGTGTTAATAGGTGTTTTAATGGGTGTAGATGTGTTAATGAGTGTATTATTTAAAATAATATGGTTTGTATTATTAAATAATGTATCAAATTTATGGTTAATAATTTTAATTTTTTCAAGTATGGTATTGATAAACTTAATATATTTTTCAATATGTGTATTTACAAATTTATTTACATTAGTATTTGTGTTATAATTTATATTTTTAGAAGTATCTGTATTAATAGCAATTATAAGATCATTTATAATATTATAATTTTTAAAATTATGTTCATATAATTTAAAAAACAATTCATTTTTATTATCTGAAAATAATATTTCAAAAATTATAATAATAAAAATATATATTTCTTTTAAAATTGTGTAATCATTATTTAAATTAAATAAATCATATATAGTTATTTTATTTGTAATATTTAATATATCAAAATTTTTAATTATAGTATCTCTTAATTGTGTATATTTTCTAGACATAGAAAGTGTTTGTGTTCCATTTATATAATTTGCATATGTAGGTAGATTTAAACTTTCAATTAATTCAGTAATTGTATTATAATTAGTATTATAAATTTCTTTTTCAGAATTTATTTTAATAAAAAAAAACAATCTAAATATTCGTTTGCTATATTTAGAATCTTGATATGGTATAAATGAATTTGTACCAAATAATACATATAATAAATCATATAATATATTTTCTATATTTTGTGCTGGTATATAGCTTGTTAATGTATTATTAATTCCAGTTTTAATTGGAATACAATATTTTTTTTTATATTCTGATCTATTAGTAATAAAATTATTCATATTATTATATGGTGGTATTATAGATATATCTAATAATTCTGATGGTATAAATGTATTTGTTTTTACTTTATTTGAAACATTATTTTTTAAAAAATTTTCTATACTTATTAAATGTTTCATTCTAATTAAACTAAATGTAGTTAAATTTTTATTTTTAATTACACTTATACTATTATTATAACTTATATAATTTTTATATGTTTTGGCTGTAAATTCAATTAATAATCTATTAGAATTTACATTTTTTGAATGTGTTAATATAAAATTATTTCTACTTTCATTAAAATTTAATATACATTTTTTATCATTATTAAAATTACAATTTTCATTTATTCTATAAATTGTAGGTGGTTTAGTATCTAGATCATAATATAAATTAGGTTGTGGATTATCTGAATTTTTATAATAATCAATATCTTTTTTTGTTGGATTATCTCTAATAAATTTATTATATGATGTTGTGTAATTTTTATATTTAATTATAGAGTCATTTACATAACTAGTAAATTTATTAGTTAATTCAGTTTTAAATTTATTATAAGTATTAAATAAACCTAATACTTTAAGTAATAATTTATATAGTAAATATTTATTAGTATCAATTATAAAATTTAAATATCTAATTAATTTTTGTTTATCGGTTTTATTTAAATTATAACCATCATTTTTATATAATAAAATAAATTCTATTAATTCAATTATTATTGCATTTTCTGTTGGATTACAACTTACTATATTTTTATCTATTTGTAATTTATTAATATGTAAATATATCATATAACTAATAAATTTAAATGTTAACCCTTTTGGATTATTATGTATTATAAATATAAACTGATATTTTATATTATTAATATTTAAAATAAAATCATTAATATTTGCATGTATTGTTTCTTTTAATAAAATTACATTTTTAGGTAATTTTTTATTAAATATATTAGTTAATTTTAATAAATCTTTTTTCATTTTATCATAGTTTTTGTCTTTTAAATTATGTAATGTTGGATTTGTATTTTCTAAAATATCTAGAATTTTAGATAAATTACATAATGATTTACTTAAAACTTTTAATAAACATTGTTTTATTTGTTCATATCTAAAATATATATTTGTATATATACTTATTGACATATCTGTATCACTAACTTTAAAATTTTTATAAAAATCACTAGCCTTATTAACATTATCTAAATCTACTGGTAAATTATTATTTATATAAATATTATCTTTAAAATATTTCATCATTGTACCACCTTTAAAATATAATAAAATATATTCACTTGGAAATAATGGATACATATAATTAACTATTTGTTTTTCATTTTTTATATTATTATTAACTAATGATTTATTAATATTTGTATATATATCACAATTTACAAATTGAAACATAAAATTTATAAAATCATAAGTATTAATATCTTTATTTTCTGCTATACATATTTTTGTAAATATATCTGTTGTATCATCTTTAAATACTCTAAGTTTATTAATACTATTTTCAAATTCTAAATTAACATAATCATTTTCTAAATAAGTTAAATTACTACTTGGAGTATTATTATAATCATCATTAAAATAATCATCCATAGTTTTATTTAATTTTATTGTATCTAAATTATTTTCAATTTCAATTTTATTTAAAATTGTATACATTATATTTTATATTAATTTTATATTAATTTTATATTAATTTTATTTATTCTAGATTAATTTATATTTTATATTTATTTTATTTATTCTAGATTAATTTAGTTCTTCTAGATTTGTAAATTAATTTTAATTTATTTAAATTTTTTTCTAGATTAATTTAATTCTTCTAGATTTGTAATTTAATTTTAATTTAATTTTAATTTATTTAATTTTATTTATTCTAGATTAATTTAATTCTTTTAGATTTGTAAATTAATTTTTAATTTATTTAATTTTATATTAATTCTAGATTAATTTAATTCTTTTAGATTTGTAAATTAATTTTAATTTAATTTTAATTTATTTTATTAATTCTAGATTAATTTAGTTTTTCTAGATTTGTAAATTAATTTTAATTTAATTTTAATTTATTTAATTTTATTTATTCTAGATTAATTTAATTCTTTTAGATTTGTAAATTAATTTTAATTTAATTTAGTTCTTCTAGATTTGTAAATTAATTTTTAATTATTTTTAAATTATTTTAAATTAATTATTTTTTAAAATAATATATTATATTAATAATAAAAATATATACTTAAAATAAATAATATATTTAAATAAATTAAAATAAATAATATAAATAAATAAAATGAGTTTTAATAGATTAAAATATGATACATGTGCATATAAACATGATTTAGCAGAAAGTGTAGGGACTTTAAGTTGGATATTAGATCCAAATAGATTTGAAAATTGTGGTAAATGTAGAATGGAATTTGGTATTGTTGGTGGTACAAATGTTAGTCATGCATCTGGTAATCTTGTTGATGTTGAAAGTGATCTAATGGGTAATACACGACTTCAATCTAAATGTCCCACATTACAATATATAAATCCATGCCCTAATGGTAATATGAATGAATGTAGACAAAAATCTATACTTATTCGTAGCACACCTAATACACAAGGTAGAACAATTGATTTAACACCTAAACATTTATCTAGTTGTCAAATGATTAGATACAAACCTATACCTTTACCACCACCTATGGAAAAAGTTAAATGTAATTATTTTTAATTATATTTAACTAAATATTTAATTTTTAATTTTTTTATATTCAATATAATTAAAAATAATTAATTTATAATAAAAGAAAACTTAAATTATAATTATAAATATGAGTAATACTAATAATTCTAATAACAAAAAACCTAGTAATACCAATACTACACCTAGTAATACCAATACTACACCTAGTAATACCAATACTACACCTAGCAATACCAATACTACACCTAGTAATACCAATACTACACCTAGCAATACCAATACTACACCTAGCAATACCAATACTACACCTAGTAATGCCAATACTACACCTAGCAATACCAATACTACACCTAGCAATACCAATACTACACCTAGCAATACCAATAACAATAATGATAATAATAATAATAATAATGGTAATAATAATGGTAATAATAATGGTAATAATAATGGTAATAATAATGGTAATAATAATGGTAATAATAATGGTAATAATAATGGTAATAATGGTAATAATAATGGTAATAATAATGGTAATAATAATGGTGATAATACAGGTAATAATACAGGTAATAATACAGGTAATAATACAGGTAATAATACAGGTAATAATAATGGTAATAATACAGGTAATAATAATGGTAATAATGGTAATAATAATGGTAATAATGGTAATAATGGTAATAATAATGGTAATAATGGTAATAATAATGGTAATAATGGTAATAATAATGGTAATAATGGTAATAATGGTAATAATAATGGTAATAATAATAGTAATAATAGTAGTAATAGTAGTAATAGTAGTAATAGTAGTAATAGTAGTAATAGTAGTAATAGTAGTAATAGTAGTAATAATATAGGTAATAATATTCCAGAAGACGTTCCTAAATTAGTAGAAGTTATTAAATCAAGTAATTTAAGTAATAATAAAAAATTAGGTTTAATGAAAATATTACAGCAAAATATTAAATTATTACCACAACGTGATGATGCTAATTTAAAAAAAATTACTTCTGGTTATGATTCTAAAATTATAAATCAACAAAATCAACAAAATCCACAAAATCCACAAAATCCACAAAATCCACAACAACAAATACCTATGATGTATCCACAACAACAAATACCTATGATGTATCCACAACAACAAATACCTATGAATATGATGGGTATGATGAATCCACAACAAATGTCTATGAATATGATGGGTATGATGAATCCATTACAACAAATGAATATGATGGGTATGATGAATCCATTACAACAAATGAATATGATGAGTATGATGTATCCATTACAACAAATACAACCACAAATGAGTATGATGTATCCACAACAAATACAACAACCAATGAATATGATATATCCACAACAACAAACACAACAATCACAAATAATGAATAATTCATTAATGCCAAATGAACAATTAACACAATTAGATAGAAAAATAAATAGTTTACAATTAGAATTAGGGGATTTATTTAGACATATGAAAGAATATACACGTAAATATTTAGATACAGTTAGAGAAGGTGATATGGATTTAATACAAGATTATATCAAAGAATTAACAAATATTAAATCTTCATTAAATGATACTAAACAAAATACACCTAATACACCCAATACAACTAATACTACTAATTTACAAAATAATCCTAATCTAAATTCTACTAATACAACAAATATAGAAAATACAAATACTAGTGTTGTTGATAGTGCTAAAAATACTATTAAAAGCGGTATTACATCATTAACAAATACTGCTAATAATCTAGCTAATACATTTGGATTAGGAAATAAACCTAATAATGATGATGATAATAAACCTAATAATGATAATGATAATAATGATAATAATAAACCTAATAATGATAATGATAATGATGATATTTATTATAGTAAAAATCCTGATTCTAGTGATAAATCAAATTTAAATGATAATGAACAAGATATAGAAGATTATGCAAATCAAATGCAAGAAAACATGAAAACTGAAAATAAATCTGTTTCTGGTGATGAATTACCTTCAACTGATAATTCAACAACTGGTAATAATTTACCTTCAACTGATAATTCAACAACTGGTAATAATACTACTACAACTGATAATTCTACAACTGGTAATACTACTACAACTGATAATTCTACAACTGGTAATACTACTACAACTGATAATTCTACAACTGGTAATAATTTACCTTCAACTGATAATTCAACAACTGGTAATAATTCAACAACTGGTAATAATTCAACAACTGGTAATAATTCAACAACTGGTAATACTACTACAACTGGTAATACTACTACAACTGGTAATACTACTACAACTGGTAATAATACTACAACTGGTAATACTACTACAACTGGTAATACTACTACAACTGGTAATACTACTACAACTGGTAATACTACTACAACTGGTGATAATAATAAAACCAAAACTGAAATTAGTAAAGAAAATCCTGCTGAATTAGCAAATGCATTAATGAATACTTCTATTTCTAATAATACTAAACCTAATAATGCTAAACCTAATAATACTAAACCTAATAATACTAAACCTAATAATGCTAAACCTAATAATGCTAAACCTAATAATGCTAAACCTAATAATGTTAAACCTAATAATGTAAAAATAGGTGGATTTAGAAATAAAACATTAAAAACAGAGGAATCTAGTTTATATAATTTTTTTAATAAATTAGTAAATGGTAAAACAAATAGAAAAACATTAAAAAATTTATAAACTATTATTATTTTTATATAATTTTTATTTAAAATATTTGTTAATAATAAATAAATAATTAATAATGGTATTAAATTTAGGACCAGAAATTAATGATGAAGAGCAACAATTTATTAGGGAAACTAAATGTGGGATAGTAATTACAAGAAATAATGATTCAGAAATGTTAATTGGATTACAAAGATTATATCCAGGATTAAGTAAACAACTTGACCCAGATAATATAAAAATAGAAAAAATAGCTAAATATTTATATTTTATGAAAGGATTTATAAATTTAAGTGAAGAAAAAAACTGTTTTTTCAATTATAGTATTGGAATACCTAAAGGTGGATTTGAATATTCAGATATGGCTATAAATGGTAATAGTAAAATTACTATACAAAATTGTGTAAATAGAGAATTTAAAGAAGAATTAAAAATTGCAAAAATATGTAATAAAGTTAATATTATTAGTTATCATAAAATAAATAATACTTATTTAATATATGCAAAATTAAATGATGATAAGTCAGAATTTATAGAAAAACTAAACAAATTATCTTTAACAAAAAATTATAGTTTTGAAATAGCAGGTGCAGGTTTTTATAATATTAATAAAATTAAAGGATTAGAATTAAAATTAAATAAAATTACAAGAACAATATTAAATAATAAAAATAATTATGATCTAGATGTATTTAAAAATAATGTATTTATAAATAAATATTTACCTATAAATTATATTGAAATGTCTAAATTTGCAGACTTATATTTACTAAATGAAAAAAATTTGTTAATATTTAGACATATTAACGAATATGTTGCAAAAATAGATGCATTAAATATTAATTTTGATAAACTAGATAAACAATCTAAAAATCATAAAAATCGTGAAATAACTAATGAAATTATAAAGCCTATTTCTATTCCTAGTCCTCGAACTAGTAAATCAAGAACTTTATCTTTTTCTACAAACACAACTCGTAAAAATCGTAAAAATAGTAAAACTCGTAAAACTCGTTCTTTATCTCTTAATTCTCGTCATAATTCTAATAGTAATTATTCATCATCAAGTTCAAAAAGAAATGCACTTGCTAAAAGAAATGCATTTTCAGCAAGATATATACGAGAAGCACGAAATGCACAAGAAGCACGAATATTACAAAAAGCACAAGAAGCACGAGAAAAAAGAGCAGCTGATAAAAACGCACAAACTCATGATATAGGTGCTCAGGCAGCACAACCTTCTCTAGGTGCTCAGGCTACAGGAACAAAAAGTAATAGTGAAAATTGGAGAATTAGAAATAATTCTAAAGATACTAGAACTAGAACTACATTATCTTGGAGAAATAATCCTAGAGATACCAGAACTACTGGAACTAGAACTACTGTAACTAGATCTACTGAACCTAAACCTATAAATAATAATTGGAGACTACGTAGAAAATAAACAAATTCTAAAAATAATGAAAAACCAATTTTTTTTAATTAACTATGTGTTAAATAGAACTTTTTTATCTACATAAAAATAAAAGATACTAAAAAGGTAGTAATAATTGAGAAAAAAAGAAATAACTAAAATAATAAATAATTAGTAAATAATTAGTAAATAATTAAAAAATAACAAACAAAATAAAAAGTACTAAAAATTAATAAAAATTAATAAGAATTAATAAGAATTAATAAAAAGTACTAAAAATTAATAAAAATTAATAAGAATTAATAAGAATTAATAAAAAGTACTAAAAATTAATAAAAAGTACTAAGAATTAATAAAAATTAATAAGAATTAATAAGAATTAATAAGAATTAATAAAAATTAATAAGAATTAATAAGAATTAATAAGAATTAATAAAAATTAATAAGAATTAATAAGAATTAATAAGAATTAATAAAAATTAATAAGAATTAATAAGAATTAATAAAAATTAATAATAAATAATAATAAATAAAAAATATTTAATTTAAATAAATATAAAAAGATATAATAAAGAATATAAATAAAGAATGAGTTTTAATAAATTAAGATATGATACATGTTCATATACACATCAATTAGCCGAAACAACTGGTCCGGGTGTTTATAGATTAAGTGAACCTCCAAATAGTTGTAAACCATGTCATCCATCTGATCCATATATTAGATTACAGAGAACTGGTGTTAGTCATAGTAAAAATACTTCTTTAATTGATATTGATTCAGAATTATTAGGTATTAGTCGTAATTTATCAGATTGTCCTGAACGAAAATATTTACCTTCTGTTAATGGTGCTGGTTATTGTGCTGGTGTAGATGGTAAAGTTCTAGGATGTCGTGATACAGATAAATTATGTGTTGATTTATCTGAAATGACACAATTCGAAGATTGTTTTACACATACAGAAGATACTAGATTAAGTAATCCACCATGTACTTTAAGAGGTACAGGATGGAATAGATGGGAATGGTTATGTCAAAATCCACAAGATAGAGTTGAAATACCATTTGATTTTCAAATAGATTCTGTATTAATGGCTAAAGATAACCATAGAGCATGTATTCCTAGACCAATACAACAAAATAACACATGGCCTGAACCAAATGATAAACCATATTGTCAAAAAATTGTATCTAGTTGCCCTGTTCCAGTTGGACCACCTAGTACACAATGGCAAACTTCAGATAATATAGCATTATATTAATTGCTATTATTTTTTTACAATTTTGTAATATTTTAATTTTGTTAATCATTTATAATTTTATTTTAATTTTGTTAATCATTTATAATTATCTTTTGTAATTATTTTAATTTTGTTAATCATCTAGAATAATATTTTAATTTTAATTATATTTTGTTAATCATCTAGAATTATATTTTTATTTTGTTAATCATTTATAATTATCTTTTTATTTTGTTAATCATTTATAATTATCTTTTTATTTTGTTAATCATTTATAATTATCTTTTGTAATATTTTAATTATATTTTTTTTAATATTTTTATTTTGTTAATAATTTATAATTATCTTTTTATTTTGTTAATCATTTATAATTATCTTTTTATTTTGTTAATCATTTATAATTATCTTTTGTAATATTTTAATTATATTTTTTTTAATATTTTTATTTTGTTAATCATCTAGAATAATATTTTTATTTTGTTAATCATTTATAATTATCTTTTTATTTTGTTAATCATTTATAATTATCTTTTTATTTTGTTAATCATTTATAATTATCTTTTGTAATATTTTAATTATATTTTTTTTAATAT
>Ga0307983_1000392_pt1 | contig 22483 bp, 16 predicted proteins | sample OrgLakmetagen991_FD_201845 | JGI IMG/M metagenome (GOLD analysis project Ga0307983, IMG submission 201845) | Saline water microbial communities from Organic Lake, Antarctica - #991 | ecosystem: Environmental > Aquatic > Non-marine Saline and Alkaline > Saline | place: Antarctica: Organic Lake...
GGTTCCCTATTGCTAGGGCCCGTGTTGCATCTGGTCAGATTATGGCCCTGGTTGCAGCCGGCGCTAGCACGTTGGCCCAGCTAAAGTACGACCCGCTGGCCGAGCTGACCGCAAAAGTTACCAGCCTCGAGACTGCCCGCTACACCCCTGGCGCGGATGAGGCTAAGTCCCGTTTCTCTGCGATGCGCCAGGAAGTTCTTGCTGTTCGCGCAGCGGAGCTCTCAGACCGTGTGAAGGAAGCTAAGAAGTCTAAGGAGGGCGAAGAAGACGGTGACTGGGAGTACATGATTCAGATGATGGATGGTGACCCTGAAGATGAGTTAGCTGTTGTTTCTCGCCGTGTTCGTGAGCGTCTTGCTCGAGAGGGCAAGGCACTCCCTGACGGCTCATTCCCTATCCGCAACGCAAACGATTTGCGCAACGCTGTCAAGGCGTATGACAAAGCTAAGTCCGGAGCTAAGGGTGCAGTTCGCAAGCACATCATGGTTCGCGCTAAAGACCTGCGTAAAGAAGATTTGCTACCTCCCAGATGGAGTACTGCCTTCTCTGCTGATGGTGAAGAGATTTCTCTGCGAGACCGAGCACTTACTGCTGCATCTACATTTGAGGCGCCGGTATCAGACATTGTCACTGATTTTCGTAAAAAAGCCGAATTAGCACTCAATTCTCTAAATTCGAAAGCACTTTTTTCAGAACAGAGTTTGACCGCTGCAGCCGAGGATGACGTGCTTAATGACCTATCTCGTGAAGAAATTGAGGCTCTCAAGCAGGAAAAGCAGGCCCAGGACAACGAGAACAAAGACGACGGCATAATCAAATTTACCCCCGACACCCAACCCCGGGATGACTCTGGAAAGTTCCGAAAGGTGCTCGCCAGGCTGAAGCAGGACCTCGGTGAGGTCGGGTTGCAGCGAGTTGTTGAGAAAGTTCAGGAGGCAGAGAGCCTTGACAACGCTGGTGACTATACCGCTGCGTCTCAAGCTGCTGATGATTTGATTGGAATTATCGATAGATTGGACACAAAAGCCCTGAATCCTGACTCTTTGGAGAATATCCGAGAGAGCTCGGCGGAACTTGGAAAAGTTATTGCTAACTTGCCTTTTGACTTTGGAGCAGATGCTTCCAAGATTAGATTCAGTGATATTCCTCCTGCGCTCCGCAGTTTGATGGAAGACATGATTGACAAGGTAGAACAAAAAATCGGTATGAAAGACGCGAACGAGGCAACTGCCGACCTCAAGAGGTTTATGTCTGGCGCTGATTATTACAATCAATCAGAAATATCTTCTCAAATGTCTAAGTTACTACGGCTTCTAACATAATGTCCGTAAAGACACTAAAAATCGTACAATCAAGTACACACAGAGCCTGTAATATATAAACAGGTGGAGTGCCTCAGCGCCCTGTGCGTCCTTGAGTCCCTCGGCCTCGACTAATCAGCAAGTAGAGCACCCCGCTTTACTGTAACTGCCCTAAGGAGGGACAGTGGACCGAATTAAAGAGATGATGAATCAGCTCTCTGAATTAGAAGACGCACAAGTCAACGAACTTCAAAGTGCAATCATCGCCGAATTTGAGACGGTCGAAACAGAGGAAGCTTCCTCACAAACAGTCGATGCTATGACATCGCTTGCCGACATGCTTGATGGTGTTCGAGGAGAACTCAAGCAGCGCGAGGCCGCAACCCTGGAGCTCGCAGCGCGAGCCACCGAGGCAGCTGCACGTGTGTACGGTGAGACCGGTATGTCAAAAGAGGGCATGCCCTCTGACGAGTCAGAAACAGCGCCCATCCCCGAGTCTGAGGCAGCAATGCAAAAAGACGAAGAAGATGAGCCTGCTGCAGCAGAAAAAGCAGAAGCAGAAATGCCAGAGGCCCCAGCGGCTGAGGAAGACGCACCTGCAACTCCTGCCCCCGAGGAAGCTCCCGCTTCTGAGGATGAAGACGAGAAAGAGAAAAAGGCTATGTCCGAAGCATCAACTGAAGTGAAGAAAACCTCTGAACTTTCGACCGAAGAAGTTACCGCCCCTGTTGAAGCAGAAGTAGAAGAAGCACCAGCCGAAGAGGTTGCTGCAGAAGTTACTGAAGCAGAAGCAGAACCCGATGGTGAAGCTGCCGAAGAGGGCGCATCCGATGAGGACGCATCCGTAGATGAGGATGCAGAAGCTGAAGCTTCTGTTGAGTCAGATGCGACTGCCGAGGCATCTGTGGATGTGCCCGCCGAAGCTGAAGCTTCTACCACGGAACCAACCGAAGAACCAACACAACCTGCAGCTGAACTTTCAGCTCAAGAAACTATGGAGGCACCTGTGACCGCTTCTGCAAACGCAGAAAACCTCGACATCGAGGTCCCAGCGGACCGCCGTATGGAAACAAAGGAGTCTTACGCTCCCGTGGCAATCACGGCGGGTGCAGACATTCCTGGTTACACAGCCGGTAGTTCTCTGGATAGCATGTCAACCGTCGCTGAGGCGATGGCAAAACGAATTCACTCGCTTCGGCGCGTGAATGGTGGAGATGGCGAACAGCACATTGTTGCTTCCGTCACGACCACTTTCCCCGAAGCCCGTACACTCGACAGCGATGCTGAGAGCAACTGGGCCAAGATTAATGAAGTAGTTTCTCCGGAAGCAATTACCGCCGCCGGTGGTCACGTTGCTCCCTTCGAAGCTCGCTACGACATCTTCGGATTCGGCACAACCGCTCGCCCCGTGCGTGACGCGTTGCCTCGTTTCCAGGCTGACCGTGGTGGAATCCGCTTCATTACTCCGCCCATCCTTGAGGACTATGCTGACGCTGTCGGTGTCTGGACTGCTGCGAACGATGCTTCAGATGACCCCAGCCCCGCTGCCAAGGCTAGCCTGACCGTAACTGCTGCCGGAGAGGTGTCCGTCGCAACTGACGCGGTTACTCTTCAGATGCAGTTTGGTAACCTCGCAACTCGTGCGTACCCTGAACTGATTGTTCGTCACAACGAACTTGGTCTGATTCAGCACGCCCGCGAAGCTGAGGCTCAGATTCTCTCTAGAATCGGTACTGAGTCCACAGCCGTCACAACCACAAGCCTTATCGGCTTTGGTCGTGACTTCTTGGTCCAGCTTGGACGTGCCGCGACTGCTTACCGCTCTCGCCACCGTCTGGAAGCAGACACCTCCCTTCGCGTCATCATGCCTTCATGGGTGAAAGACGCAATGGCGGCTGACCTTACCCTCTCGATGCCCGGTGACAGCACTCTCAACGCATATGGTGAGATTGATGGCTACATGGCCTCTCGTGGAGTGCAGGTCAGCTACACACTCGACGGAAGCGTCTTTGGAGCTCAGGGTGCAACGTCACTCCTCGAGTTCTCTGACACGTTCGTCTGGTACCTCTTCGCTGAAGGAACATTCTTGCTCCTTGATGGCGGAACACTGGACCTCGGAATTATCCGGGACTCCACCCTGGTCGGTACCAACGATTACAAAATGTTCATTGAAACATTTGAGGGTGTCGCCAAGGTCGGTATCGAGTCGCTCGCTATCACTTCCACTATCAACGTGAACGGTGCAGCTGCTGCTCTCCGCGACACGCTTGGTGGAGTTACTGAAGCGGTAATCGAGTACTAAACCCTAAGTAGCAACAGCTACTAAGTAACAACATAGCAACGCTCAGGACAAGCAAGGAGATATAGGAAATGGCACAATTCAGAGGAGTTTACCCCGCTGGAGAGCTATACCCGGCTCCTTGTGGAATCCTGAGCGTTGCAAATGTTGACGAGCACAAAGGCGAAGAGTACGACGAGGAGTGGGTCCGAGGACTGTATCAAGAATTTGATACGATGCCCTCGTACGTTCGCCTCCTCACCATAAACGACGCCGTAATTGCCGACGGAGAGATGTCGGACAATCAGGCCGCGGACAGGTACCTTAAGTATGTGCCTTTCTATATTGATGTAGAAGATTTTGCTTCTACCTTTGGTCTTCCTGGACAGGACAGATTTGAGAGAGTTCTCAAAGAACTCGCAGCCGTAACCCAAAAAGCTCTTGAGTTTGAGTACTGGACCGGCACAGCTGCCCGGGGGCTTATCAGTACCACTCCAGATGTCTTTGACACCAACGAAGACAACATGTACCTGAGCAAGACCGGAGCGTCAACCGTTCCCGCAACGGGTGCCTTTGCCCCCCACATCGCACTTATGTACCTAGAACAGGCAATCGCTGAGTCTCCCACGGGAGAGTGCGGGATTATCCACATGACCCGCGATATTGCCTCCATCCTAGCTTCTCGCCTTGTCTACAAAAAGGGCAAAGATTCTTACTCGGGCCAAGTCATGACCCGTCTCGGCACTCAAGTTGTTATTGGGTCTGGTTACACAGGAAGTGGACCCATCGGCACAACAGGTGCTGCGGCCACTGCTACAAATAAATGGATGTACGCAACTGGAAAAGTTGAAGTGCACCTTGGTAAATCTGAAATTGTAAACACAACACCAGAGGGTGTAGATGCTACAATTAATAATATGAGAATCAAAGCATTTCGCCCCGCGGCGGTCTTCTCTGAGCCCTCAATGCACTTCGCAGTACGAGTGACAATCCCAACCACCTAACCAACAGAACTAAATTTAAGGAGCAATATAAATATGGCTACACAAGATTACGCAGCCAGCGTTCAAGGTGTGGTGATTCGTGTCACTCGTCTAGATACCGCTGGAAACCTTCTCAACGAGCCCGGTGACTCTTACACCACTTCCGCATTTATGCGTGCATCGTTCACCCCCGAGTACGAAGAGGGTGACGAAATTGTCGAAAAAGGCGCCGACGGAACAATTTGTGTTTCGTACAAAGCCCCTGACACACTAAAGCGCATCACCATGGAAATCGCTATTTGTGAGCCCGACCCTGAGCTTACTTCGCTGATTTCCGGTGGTCTTCTTCTCCGCAAGAACTCCGGGACTTTCTCGTCCCCTGTCAACCAGAGCATTGGTTGGGCAGCCCCCAACGTTGGCGATGACCCTGCAGGAAACGGTGTTTCCATCGAGGTTTGGTCCTTCGCGGTGAAAGATGGCAAGCGTGCTTCAGTACTTCCCTTCTTCTACTGGATTTTCCCCTACGCCAAGCTTCGTCAGTCTGGTGACCGTGTCATTGAGAACGGTCTTCTGGCTAACACGTTCGAAGGCTATGGCCTTGGAAACGCTGAGTTCGGGACTGGCCCTGCGGGCAACTGGGAATTCCCCATTGCAACAGAGCGCCCCTACAGCTACGCACGTAGCTCTACGGCACCCCAGGGTCTCAAAGGATTCTACACGTGGCACAAGGAAGCAACTAACACAATTAGCAGCAAGAGCATTACCTCTAACATTGCGACTCTGACCACAGGAACCGCTCATGGGTTTGCTACCGGCCAGTCGGTTGTTGTTAGCGGTGTCGATTCAGACTTCAACGGAACCTATCTCGTCACAGCCACCCCCTCGACAACAACCTTCCGATACGCCAAAGTATCTGCAGATGTTGCCTCGACTCCTGTCTCTCCTGCCGGCGAAGTTATTCGTCAGCGTGGGCCCATTGCAGTCACCGACTTTGGTGGCCAGGGCTCAACAAGCACTTACAACGTGCCTGGTGAAGATGACTACAACCCAGACCTTCCGATTGACTTTATTATCGCATCGTCTGAGGACCCCACTTCCTAAGTAGTTGAGGCGGGCAGTGGGTGAGTGATACTGCTCATCAACTGCCCGCCTTTCCTCACAAATAAGGAGAATTATGAGCAATCTGTGGGTTAACACCGAAGACCTCGGTGATTTTTCTGAATCAGAATATGCTTACGATGCAGTTAAAACTGCCTCATACCTTTTGTGGGGGCTCTCTGGTCGCAAATTTAGTGGCACTACTACTGTCACTGAGCGGTATGTTTCCACGCTAGAGCCCCTTCTTTCAAGCAACTCTAGTGTTGCAGCCACCCCCGTGCTTATCAATGGACGTGTGGAGAACATTGCCGGGAGCCGAGGTAGCAACGCACGTCAGGATTTGATGGGCGACGGAAGTTCCTCTTCTCGTAGAGTCCGTCTTCGGGGACGGAAAGTTATTGAGGTCCACCACCTCCGTGACATCTACGGAGAAATTATTGACCCCAGTACCTACTACATGGGGGAGCACTCTACAATATACGGTACCCCCAACGCCAAGTGGACTTCAGCCAGCATTGAGGTAACTTACACTTACGGCAGTCCTCCCCCGGCCGCGGGGCGTGCTGCCGCCCGAGTTCTCGCTACCGAACTTGTCAAGCTTTTTGAAAATGATGACACTTGTGCTTTGCCACAGCGAGTAACCTCTGTCGCTAGACAGGGTGTCTCGTACACCGTCCTCGACAACCAAGATTTTATTGACGAATTAAAAACGGGAATCTACGCGGTTGACCTCTTTCTTAGGGTAGCTAATCCCGATAAGGCCAGGGCACGCTCGCGGGTATTTAGCCCTGACACTCCTCGGGCCCGTCGTATCACAGGGAAGAGTCCCGCTTTCCAGCTGAGCGCTTTAGATTTGTACTTTAATCAAGAAGGTGGCACAAACATTTATTACACCAACGAACTTGGTGCAGATTTTCTTGCCGATGATTCTGCGTGGGTTCTTTCGGCTGTGTTTTCTAACTGGGCTAACACAATCACAAAAACTTTTGCAAACGCGGCCATCTACGACAGCGTAGAGGGCACTATCCGTCTTAACGCCAGCTATGCCAATCTACTGTCTGTCTTGGGTCCACGTGACCCAGGTACAATTGACTTGTACGCAACCCGGCCAAGCTTGGGGAACCCTGCAGTTGATGAAATTATCAACATTTTAACAAGTAACATTATTTACCAACTAGGAGACAGGTCAAAACCAATAGCTATTGCTTAAAGGTTAGGAAAATGACATGCCATTAACAGACATAAGCTCCGTAACTGACGAAGCAAAAAATCTTGTCAACTTCCTCCAAGAAGTTCTTGACCGGATTGTTGTTGTTTACGGCTCGTACAACATGCCTGTGCCAAGTAGGCAATACTTTACAATGGCTACTCCCACTGTTGACTGCGAGCAAATTTCTGTTTCCTTTACTCAAATGTATATTGGAACCCCAGGGGACGAAGCTACTGAGCCTCGCCGGTGCAGTGACCCGCGTACTGCCACTATCCAGGTTCAGGTAGCCCGTGCGGTCCCTGTTGCCCAGGGGAACGGCAATCCTCCGTCGGCAGCAGATATCCAAGCCGGAGCAACAGTTGCTGCCCTAGATGCCTGGATTCTAATAGAGAGCGCAAGTGGCTTAGACACCTGGGCAGAGACTGGGCCCTATGGGTTGGGAGTTATCGCAACTGTAGATGCTGACCCCCCTGAGGGTGGGTTCCAGACAACTCGCCTAACTCTTACGATGGCGATTCCCTAATGGGGAGAGTCACTTTTTATGAGCCAGTAATAGATAGGTATCTGAACCAGCCCGGCGGAGAAGTTGGCCGGTATCTGAGCAAAAGAGGTAGGCGCATTGTTGCGGCTGCAAAAGCCCAGGTTGGCATAAGAACCGGGTGGTTGCGTGCCTCTATCCACATGCGACATATGCGGGACAAACGCGGACAGTACCTGAAAATTGGGTCTTCTGTTCGATATGCCCGTATGCACCACGAGGGCACTCGACCCCATTTGATTCTGCCAAAAAAACGTCAGGTCCTGAGGTTTATGTCCAAAGGGCAGATAATCAACACGCATTTGGTGCGACACCCCGGAACAAAGCCAAATAGGTTTCTTAGTGACAACTTGAAACTGATAGACTAACCAGTACATTACAACCCCTTCACAAACCAACATACAAACAGTAGGAGATAACATGACGTCCAGATTCAAAGACTTTGGGTCCGATACCGGTGGGTCCAAAGAGCCACTTTCTTTCATGATTCATGGGGAAACTTTTGAGTGCTACCCAGCCATGCAGGGGAAGAAACTTCTCGCCCTGGTTGCGACAACTCAAGGTGGGGACACCGCAGCAATGGTAGACACTATCAATAGTTTTTTTAGGACCACTCTTAAGCCGGAAAGCTTTGAAAGATTTGACTTGCTTATGGAAGACCCAGAAAGAATTGTCTCCGCGGAGGCTCTTGGTGACATCACGGCTTGGCTGGTGGAAGAGTACTCTAACCGCCCTACGCAGGAGTCCTTGGACTCCTAGATTGGGCTAAGGAGTTGTGGCCCTACGTCAACGGCAAAGCTTTAATGAGTGGCATTCAACTTTTGGAGCTGCCTGCCCCAGATATGCTTGATGTTATTCACTTTATCTTTGAGGATGACAACACCCACAGCACTGCGGAGGGTGTAGAGAGTAAGTCTAAACTTAGAACTATACTATACAGCAAATTATACGATAAAGAGTATAAATTCCCATACAACTCTTCTGGAACAAGCTATAATTATAGTACAGATATTGATGCCCCTGAGTTAGCAATTCCTAACGATAACTATGGTTATGACTCTGAGGGTGTCTTGCCAAAGCCAGACAAAGGACCGACAAAACCTTTTGTTCCCACTACAGATTTTAATTCCGACAGCCCCTTGCCTTTCGGAAAATTTGTCGACCCGCCCAGTGCGGGCTGAGGGTGGTGATAGCACGTGGCGATAGTCGGTGAAGCCTCAATAATTGTTCGCGCCATCACGACATCTGTAAGAAGGGATATCGAAAAAGCTTTTGCTGGTGCGGACAAAATTGCGGAAAGAGCGGGTAAAGGGTCTGCTGACTCTTTCCGTAGAGGTTTTGGTGACGGCGGGGGGGCCTCACTGGAGTCCTTTACGGAGAAAGCCGAGGCTTCCAGGGTCAAATTAAGAGAGCTCTCTAACGCTGGTCGTATCCTCGTTCCGGCTATTGCTGGCGTAGTTGGCATCATTGGTTCTGCCGTAACCGGGTTGGTAATTTTCACTTCCGCTCTTGGCAACGCTTCTCGAACTTCTATAGTTCTGGGCGCGTCACTCATGGCTCTTGCTCAGGCAGCCATTACCTCGAAGCTAGCTTTTCAAGGGGTGGGGAAAGCCATTTCGGCAGGGTTGAAAGCTCAGGAGGGGGGAACCGCCGGGGCGAATAACCAGACTGCGGCACTTCGTAGGCTGAGAGATGCGCGTCTTTCCTTGAAGAGACTCCTCGAGCAAGAAGCTCCCCAGGTGCTTGCTGAGGCCCGGGAACGTGCAGCTGAGGCTGCGGACGCCGCAGCGGACGCAATCCGTAACGCTGAAAGGGCTAACCGGACGTACAACGAGTCTCAACAAGAGTCACTCAGCGCCATTAACGACCTAAATAACGCACGTGACCGCGCCCGGGAAAAAATCCAACAGCTCAGGTTTGAACTCGAAGGCGGTGCTATTTCTGAAAAGAAAGCACGTCTTGAGTTTGAGAAGGCCCGTGACTCTTTGCAGGCTGTTCAGGACCTTCCACCGAATTCCAGGGCACGCCAGGAAGCGGAACTTGCTTTTGCTCAGGCGGAGCTCAACTTGCGCAAAGCTATTGATAGCAACTCCGACCTTAGGAAGGAAGAAAACGCGGCAACCCAAGCGGGGGTCGAGGGGTCTAAAGACGTTGTAGACGCAAAAGACAGAATTGCTAAAGCCAGCCAAGACGAGTCAGACGCTGCAATCGCAGCCTCAAGGGCCATGAAGCAAGCAGCTGAGGCACAGATGGCTGCGCAAAAAGCTGCCCAGGCGGCATCAGCGGGTGGAGCTGTTGAAAAGGAACTAAATCAGAGGATAGCGGACACCCGGCAAGCGGTCAAGGACGCAGAGGATGCCCTAAAGCAGGGAGCCGGTGCTGTCGATGCGTACAGGCAGGCACTAGAAAAGCTTTCCCCTGAGGCAAGAAGATTTGTTGAGTTCATTACTGATGATGACATTCAAGCGTCCTTCAGGGCACTAAGGGCTTCGGCTGGGCGTCAGCTCTTTGGTCCGCTAGAAGAGGCCATCCAAAATCTTATTGACAATTTATTCCCCGTCCTGAACCCCCTCCTGGAAAAAACAGGTGGGGTTCTCGGCGCGATGGCAGTGCAGTTCGCTGACACAGTCACAGAGGGGACAAACCTAAGGAGACTGGAAAACGTCTGGAAGACTAACAACGGCCTCCTCACCAACTTCGGTCTCACGGTTTCTAACTTGTACGAGGGATTCTTGATTCTTCTGCAAGCCGCAGAGCCTCTCATCACAGCTTTTGGGAACTGGTTCTCACGGACCAGCGATGCGTGGGTCGCAACACTTCGTCTAAAAGAGGAAACCGGGGAACTGGCATCAGATTTTGCGGGTGCTAAGGGGACCTTTGATACTTTTGCCTCTATCATGGGGAATTTGTCAGACGCTTTCGGCTCCATCGGAGACGCAATCAACGGACCCGGGGGGGCTGGTCCCGCGCTTCTTGGATTTTTAGACACGGTTACTGGAAAATTTGCAGCCGATATGAAGACAGGACTTGAAGATGGGACTCTTGCAACTTTCTTTAGTGACTCCGGAGAGAACTTCCAAAAGCTCCTAGAGTTTTTGGGGGACCTGGGTGCAGCTATTATTAGGTTTGGTGCAACCCCCGGGGTGGGGCAGCTCCTCGACGGATTGATTGCGGCAGTAGGATACTTTGCTGAAATTGGCCCCGTCTTGGGGGCAAAGGACGGCCCTGTCGGAGCTTTTGGTAGGTTCATTGACGCGTTTGCTAAGTTCAGTGCGCTCCTGCTGGAGGGCGGCGGAATCACTGCGTTCTTCGACACCATCGCAGACGCAATTGAAAGGCTAAACACCTTCCTAGAAAAGGACTCTGTTTCCAAATTTCTAGAGGCTGTTGCTCCTATTATTGGTGCCGCTGCCGCTTTCGGTATTCTTTTCCGGTCAGCTAAATTTTTCTTTGAAGCATTCTTTGGGTACCTGCTGTTAGTTCCGAACGGCTTCAAAAAAATCAAAGGTTTTTTCAAGACCTTCCAAGGGGGTTTTATGAAAATGCTGGGTAAATTTGGAATACCAATGAAATTTGCCATGACAGGCCCACTACTCGGTATTGTTGCAGGAGTTGCTGCTCTTATTGCTATTTTAGTTCTGGCCTACCAGAACAGCGAGGACTTCAGGGAAGCTCTGAAAAACTTCGGGACCACAGTCATGAACGCCCTGGGGCCCGCTATTGATGGCATAAAGGAAGCTTTTGCAACTATTGCGCCCGAGTTGGAGTCAGCAGGAACCTTTATTAAGGACTTATTCAAAAGTATTGGAGACTTTCTGGCCCCTATTGTTGATTTTATTGCCGAATTTGTTGCAGTTATAATCACTGTTCTTGGGAAATTAATAGAAGGTGTCATATATATTATTGGCTCGGTAATAAATGTTATTCAAGGTTTATACAATTTTTTTATGGGCATTGTGGCACTCTTCAGCGGGGACACAGAAAAAGCTAAGGAACTGTTTACCAAGGCAGGACAGTTTATTATGGAGGCCTTCAAAAAAATATTTGGCAAGACACTAGAGGCACTAAAGGAACTCTTTGGTAAAATTGCCGACAAAATTGTAGATTTTATTGACTACTTTAAAACCCTTCCAGGCAGAATTGCCAAAGCCGGGGCAAAAATGTGGACATGGATTGTGGACTTATGGAACGCTTATTGGGCTGACCAGCAAAAAAAGCTTGACGTTTTTCTAGACTTCTTTAAAAAGCTTCCAGGGTTGCTAGCAAAAATTGGGCTCCACATGTGGGACTGGCTAAAAGATACTTTCAAGAACGCCCTCAACTGGGTTATTGACAAGTGGAACAACTTCCGCCTGAGCCTCAGGATTCCTGATAACTGGTTGACCAGGGGCGCAGGAATTGCTGGTGTTGGGTTTGATATTGACACTCCAAACATCCCCCGGTTAGCAAAGGGCGGAACTATTTCCCCCACCCCTGGGGGCACGCTTGCCCGGATTGCTGAGGCAGGTCGTCCAGAGCGTGTTGAGCCCCTAGACCCTGACGGGCTGTCTAAGAGAGATAAAGCAATGATTGCTCTGCTCTCTGGTGGCCCAGGGGGAGGAACCGTAGTCAATGTGTACCCATCTGCAGGTATGGATGAGCGTGCTCTTGCTGAAATGGTTTCGGAAAAAATGGCAACTCTAATAAGAAGAGGCGGTGTCTAATGGTCTTTACCCAGGGTGAAAAAAATTATGCTGTTGACCGAGGACTGCAAGCTCTCGAAACAGACCACATTGAGAAACTAAAACTAAAGGGTGACGTAGTTCTTGGCGACTTTATTCTCAACACTCTTGATGAGTTTGGTGTCGTGTGGGTTATGACTGACATAGTTAACTGGTGGGCACCCCCCAACGCAGACATGCCGGTCATTGAGCGTGGTTTTGGCGACGGTGGATACGAAGTTGCGGGGCGCTATACCTCTAGGGGCATCGCACTGGAGGGGGCATTCCTGGTCCCAGACCCCTCCCTAGTCGAGGCTGCCAGAGACCGCCTTATTTCTGCCTGCAATTTGGCCACAACTGGAGCTTGGCTTCGCACAGGGATAGGCTCAGCCAGAGCCTCTTTTGTCTACCTCAGTGGGGCTATTGACATCACCACGGTCAACTCCAGGGGACGAACTAACTTTTCTATCGGCCTTCGGGCTCCGGACCCTATCAAGTACTCGTGGAATGATGAAGAGCCTGATGGGTATAACTTTTTTGAGCTTCCTGTCAAAAATACGAGCACAGGCGCAACCGGCTCGAGGTTTTTAGAGAATATTGGCACGTACCCATCTTCTGCGATTTTTGAGATTACTGGCCCTTTCCAGGGCCCAGGTTCCATATTCAACAGAGACACTCAAGAACTTATTATTATCACTCAAAGTCTGAAAGGAAGAGTTGCCAAATCTATTGTCAACAAAGAGTTAGATTTTGATGTAAACGCTCTTATCGACATTGCTGCATTGACGACTACAGAGGCCCACAGCTACGCCGTCGGTGATAGTGTTTTTGTTTCCGGGGTTGGGGTACCTTTTGATGGTGACCATTTTGTTACGTCTGTTCCGACCAGCACAACTTTTACTTATAGAGTTTCGGCAGCCCGAGTGCTCCCTGTGGCGTTTAAAGCGTTTAGCACAGACACTGCCACACTTACAACCACAGAGGCTCATGGGTTCTCCCCCGGAAACACTCTGACCATTACCGGGGTGGATGACCTATTCAACACCCCATCCGCTGCCGTACTGAGCGTGCCCAGCCCCACGTCATTTACTTACTCTGCGAATCGTTCTACCCCACTAGGGCTTTCCGCAACATTGCTAACTTCAAACATTGCGACCCTGTCCACAGCTCAGCCCCACGGATTTATTGTGGGAGAAGAAGTAGTAATATCCGGCGCGGGGGTAAACTTCAACGGGACACACGAAATTATTGCTGTGCCCTCTGCTACTACTTTCACTTACGCGTCCACCCGCACCAACTCTCGTGAGGTCATCCAAAAGTCAATGTCAAATGACGTTGTCACTTTGCAGACCTCTGCACCTCATGGATTTGTGACAGATGAGGCTACAAACATAACAGGAGTCGACCTGTCCCTAAACGGTGGGTACACAATTTCCTCCACCACGGCGGACACCTTTAGCTACAAAAGAAGAAGAGGCACAGAAATTTCTGCGCTTATTAAAGCAAGAAGTAATAATGTTGCAACTATTACAACAGAAGGTGCCCACGGTTTTGTTGTAGGCGAGCAGGTCATAGTTGAGAATGTTACCGTGGGCACTACCACAGGTACTAGCTACAATGGACTCCACACCATTACAAGTCTCCCAAGCAACACAAGTTTCACGTATGCAAGCGCTGACAGCGAGAACAGAGTTTCTACCTCAGTTGCCAACGGCACTGTGCGTGCATACAGCAGAAAAATTCAGAACCGCGAACTTATTGGTAACGTAGCAACCCTAATCACAGACGCCAATCACGGAGCAATCTTTGGTGAGCAAATAGTCGTCAGCGGGCTAGGTGCCCCTTTTGATGGCACTCACACAGTGACAGGTATCCCCTTTACCAATGTTGTAAATTTCTCGCGGACCAGTGCAAACGTAAACCTGGAGCCTCCGTATGTTGTGGGATTTGTTGCTCGCACAGCTGCGGGAGTGGTCACCCTGACTACTCAAGTTGCTCACGGCTACACTTCGGGGCAGCGTGTTCGAGTCACGGGGTTTGACGACGAGTCCTTCAATGGAACTTTTACTGTCTCCAACACTCCGTCTAACACAAGCTTCAGGTATACAGTACCCGGCGGTGGGCTAGTCGACAATGTGGACGCCCCCGGCGCAGCGCAAGTTGTTAAAGACTTTGGGTTTATGGAGATGTCAGGAGAAATAGAAAGCACTGTTGTGTCTGGTGGTCTAGCCACGGTAAGCGGAAGTCTTCCTTTCACTTCGTCCTCAGGGTCGGCTGCAGTTGGGTTGGAAATTTCCAATCGTTCCGCCTCCGGCAACGCTATCAAGCCGGAAAATGTGCAGTTTACTCCAGGACTTTCTGGTGCTACAGCAGTAACTAACGCAGACATTCTAGAAATTGACACTAAAGACCATGTTGTGTCTTTTAATGGGTCTGTCCAAAATGCTCGAGGTCGTATTGACGTTCTGGCTAACTTCATCAAATTAGCACCTGGAGCCAATACAATTGAATTTGAGGACACAGGTAACCCCGAGGGCGAAGCAACACTAAGAATTTACTATCGCTCAGGGTGGCTCGGCTAGAAAACTATAAGACAGCGACAGGACAAATGATGGCAGTAGTGAAGGATATCAAGTATAGATACTTCCTGACTGATTTGTTGACGAATCAAATTATCTCAGAGGTCCCTTTTACGGGAGTTAGCTATGGGCGTGCAAATCGCCGAGCTGGGGACTTTACTGGAAACATTTCATATATTGACGCTACTAAGGACTTAAATCTGTACGAGGCCACTATGCCGGGTCGCACAGGGCTTTACATCACCCGCAACAACGTTTGTGTGTGGGGTGGGATGATTTGGGCACGGTCATACGACATTAAAAATCGGCAGCTTAATGTGCGAGGCGGAGAGTTTCTTAGCTACTTCTATCACCGGAACATTTGGCAAACAATTCAGTACGGGTCAAACTTTATTGGGGTTGCTGCCTTCGAGGTACTTGACGGTGAGGCGACAATAACAACTGAGCTCCCTCATGGGTTTCAGATAGGAGAACAAGTTAGTGTCTCTTTTACTAATCCCATTGTTGACGGCATCCGAGCAGTTGCTAATGTGCCCTCCGCAACTACTTATACGTTCCCGACAACCTCCGCTAACGGCTCAGGGTTCAGCACCAGCGGAGCGTGTAGAAAACTTATTGACAGCTACGACTTAGCAAGAGATTTAGTTTCCCGGGTCTCTACAGATTTAGGCGGAATAGAATTTGCTAACGAATTTATCAAGCCCGCAAAAGAGTTTGAGGCGTCGGTTGTCGCTCGCCAGCGCTCCGCTAACGTAGTAACTCTTCGCACATCGGCTGACCATGATGTTATTCCGGGACAAGAAGTAGAAGTCATTGAAGTCAACGAGGACTTTGATGGGATTTTTGTTGCTACAGAAGTGCCAGACTCCAGGACAATACGGTACTCCCAATTTGGCCCAGACGTCTCTAGAACAGAATCCCCTGGTATTCGGTCTCTAAATGTTGTTAGCAAGGCTCTTGCTTCTAATGTGGCAACCATTGTGACTGATGAGAGCCACGGCGCTGCGGTTGGCGACACTGTATTCTTGACCGGGGTGGATTCTTTTTTTACTGGAAAACTAGACCAGGCGTTTAGTGGAAGGTTTGTTATTACAAACGTTCCTGACCCCTTTAGTTTTACCTACAGCTCGGGGGGAATTTTAGATATTCTTCCTGTTGCCGTTGCCGGCGGACTTGTCAGCTTTGGGTCCAAAGTTGTGTACGGAGACTTTGGCAGCTACACATCTAATGGGGACATTGGAATTGCTTTTGAAAACTTGGAAAAAAGCGGCTACTACCAGGACACACAAGTGTACCGAGGATTCGAACAGCGCACTGTGGGAGAAATTCTTGAGCAGTACTCCAACACGGCTGACGGTGGGTTTGAGTACCGCATTGACTGTGATTACGACTTCACCACTGCGTCATTTACCAGAACCTTTAGACTGTTCCCCATAGACTTTGCGGAGCCACCTCCCCCCGGGGATGTCTACCCGGTGACTGCCTTTGGTGCCGAGAAGTTTGTTTTTGAGTACCCAGGGAATATTGAGACTTTTGAGATTGAAGAAACAGCAGAGGACTCAGCAACTAGATTTTTTGTTGTTGGAACTATCTCAGATTTGTCAGACGAGGCGAGCCAGCCCTATGCCGGAGCTGCCGAAAAGGATTATCTAAACAATCCCAGGGGGCGCAGTTGGCCCCTACTTGACCAGTCGGAGAAACTTGATGAAATTGAGAATGAACAAACTTTGTACACGTACGCTAAGGATTATCTTTACGAATCACTCCCTCCAGTCAGCACTTACAAGCTTACAATTAATGGCTCCCTAACTCCCGAGGTAGGAACCTTTTTCCCTGGGGACTGGTGCTCAATTATTATTGACGACCCATTCTTAAGGGAAAGGTTGGCAAGTGACCAGGAGCCTCGTGACGACATAATTATTAGAAAAATTAGCTCTTACAAAGTGAAAGTCCCAGACTCTTCTGCGTTCCCTGAAATGGTGGACCTGGAGATAGTAACCGATTGGAAGGTAGACCGCATTGGCAACTAGAAGAAGAGCTTCACAAAGTTCAATTACGGGGGTCCTTACTGACCTACAAAGACGTGTTAAGTTTCTGCAAAATAGCCCCACCCCCACTCGGCTAGCCAACCAGGTTGTGACTCGCACCACCGTGCAACACCGGGCCATTGGCTCCGACCAGCTGGCTCTAGCTGCGGTCACCAACGACCAAATTGCTGCTGATGCAGTTGAGCGTGAGCAGCTTGCGGAGGGGGCAGTTGGTACTGACGAACTCGACAACAGCTCAGTGACCAACTCAAAGCTCGGGCCCCTTTCGGTCACTAATGCCAAGCTTAGTGACGCTGCCGTGGAGCTCCGCAATATGACACCCAACTCTGTCGCGGAAGTCTCTATGACAGATGGCTCTGTCAGCGCAAGGACTGTCGCTGTTGACGCTATCGGCAACAGCGCCATGCAAAGCAACTCGGTGGGGAACGGCGAGCTGCAGAATGGGTCTGTCTCAAATAACAAAATGGGAAACAACTCCATCAGCAACGCAAATATGCAGAATGACTCAGTCGGGTCTAGTCAGCTCCAGGGCAACTCGGTAGGAAACTCTACTCTTCAGACTGGTTCGGTCAGCCGCGCTAAAATTGGCTCGGGGTCCGTGGGGACGACCCAGTTGGGCAACGGTGCGGTTACTGGACCTAAAATTGAGTCAACAATAAGAGAGCAGATTAGTAGTTCGGTTAGGTCATCGGGGGTTGGAGCTATCTACTCTAGAACTTTTGCTGGTGGGCAGATACGTGTTGACTTCGGCGGTGGCTCGAACCAGGTGCCACGAGGTAACCACAGACATATTTACCAACAAGGTTACTATCAAAACGGAAGTTCCAGTACTTTCTACTCAAGGAACGCGCCCCTGAGTAACTTTTTTCGCCGGAGTATAGGTACAGGAGCGCCAACAGGCTCTACAAAAAAATACAAAACCAGTATCACTGACTATGAAATTGACCCTAAAAAAATACTAAACCTGAGGCTCAAGCAATACAAATACCTTCCGTTGGCTGACAAAATCCAGAAAGAGCGCAACCGAGACTGGATGCACGGCTACCTGGCAGAAGACGTTGAAGAAGCAGGTGTGAGTGAAATTGTTGTGTACGACGAAAACCATGCGCCTATCGCTCTTGACTATGGACTTTTGTCCGTACTCACCGTAGAGCTTCTTAGGGCCCAGCAACTTGAGCTAGACTCTCTGAGAGAAGAAATTCAAAAACTAAAGGACAAAAAATGATAAGTTACACCGCAAACTTTTACGAAGCGGAGAAGCGTCCTTACATATGCAAAGTATTCACTGCTGACTCCGGAGAAAGCCTACACACTGCCCTAAATTTCGGCAATGAAGAAGAACGTAAAGAGTTGTCAGCCGAGCTTATCTACGAACACATGAGAAACATTCTTATGTATATTAACGACAAAATTAAAACAATGGAAATTATCCCATTGGAAGAGTTTGAGGTTAGGCATCCTTGGGCAATTATTGGCTGGGAAGAAGCAGAGTGGGGACGAGCTGAAATTACTCTTTGGTGGGAGTACGTTTTCTACGAAAATTATGAAGAAAGAGCGGAGGCGTACCTTTCACACATGCAAGAAGAGGCTGAGAACGCTTCCGTGGTGATTGTGCACATTGATGATGAAGACTATAGTCAGGCCAGGGTTGCCTACGATTCCCTCTCAGAAGACGCTAAAACACTTGTTCACAACTACCAAGCACTACTTGACGCCGAAGCAGGGGCGTCTCAAGAAGGAGCATTAGAATAGTGTATGAAGTAAAAGACGGTTCCCGTATCCTTAAATTTAGCGGTCAACTTCTTGGGGAGTCCTCCTCGTGGCGCAGAGACTCCAATCGTTGGATTGAGTTTAAGTTGTACCGCACCGAAACTGGGAAGTACATTCTTTCTCGCATCGGTGTTTCTACAGTTTTCCACAGCTCAACTTGTTCTCTTGTGAAAAAGTATGGGCTCTCAGAGGTGCACCCGACAGAGCTCAGGGACGAAGCAATCCCATGTTATGAATGCAACCCTGCTAGAGACCTGCCCCTCATCTTCCCGGAAAAGGATAGAACTTGGGCCCAGGTAAGCGACTACGCCGAGCCGGTACTTGACGCGCTGTACAAACAGGACCATAATGGTGCAAGGTACTTGACACACGTTGCCCAGAGGCTCCTAGAGCAAGCGTCCGCGGAGGACGCAAACATTGACTTGGTCTATAGAGTTGAAATGATTCCGTAATAGGCTATACTAAATTTATCAAGAATAAGGACACTAATGACGCAAGAAATTGCAGGGCTTTCTCAGATAAAATTACACCTTGTAGATGACTACAAAACTGCTGGGGAGTTTCTCAGCTGGCTTGGCGAGAGGCGCCCCCTGGACGCTGTCGCTGTAGACATCGAAACAGGTGAGCTCGAAGGTAACGACAGGAAGGACGCACTGTCCCCCTGGCACGGGCGTATTCGCCTTGTCCAGGTTGGCGACGCCGAGCAGGCGTGGGCGCTCCCCTGGGACAGCTGGAAAGGTGTCTTCTACCAGGGAATGAAAAGCTTCACCGGGGTTGTAATTTTCCACAACATTGCCTTTGAAGCCAAGTGGTTCGCTCTGCAATCAGAGTGGGAAATCCCCTGGGACCGAGCCCACGACACAATGCTTATGGCAAAGATTATTGACCCCGTGTCCCCTGCAGGGCTTAAACCTCTCTCTGAGAGACTTATAGACGGCAAAGCTGCCCGAATGCAAACCCAGCTAGACGAAGAAATGTCTAGGAATGGTTGGTCGTGGGGAACAGTGCCTATCGAGTTCCAACCCTACTGGGCGTATGGAGCTCTTGACACAGTCCTTACCACCAGGCTGTTTCACCTGTTTTATGACAAATGCGGTCCTGAAAGAATGTATCACAAAGCTTATGAGCTTGAGATGGCTACCCGCCGGATTGCTACTCGCATGGAGCTAAACGGGGCAAAGGTGGACGTTGAGTATTCCAAAAAGAAATACGAAGAACTAATCGATTACACAGAGCGGACAAAAAGCTGGGCGTACAATAAGTACAACTCTTTGATTACGAGCAATGTACAGTTGGTGCGGACCCTTGAGAGCCTGGGGGCTGTTATTGAGGACCACACCCCCACGGGGCAGAAGTCCGCCAGCAAGGAGCAAATAGAAAAGCTTCTTGTCCAAGGGAATCCCGATGTGCAAGAGCTCTCCAAGGCGGTCCTGCAACAGCGAAAAGCAGCAAAGCTAGCCAACACGTACTTCAAAAACTTTATGGAGCAGAGCCACAACGGGGTCCTGCACCCATCCATCAACACCATGGCAGCTCGGACTTCCCGTATGTCCATCACAAACCCGGCGCTACAGACTCTCCCCAAGGGCGATGACCTTGTCCGGCGGGCGTTTATCCCCAAAGACGAGGACCACGTAATCATCACTTCAGACCTCGACCAGGTTGAGTTCCGTATGTTTGCCTCGATGTCGGGGGACGCTAACCTCATCAACCTTTTTAACCGTGCCGACGCTGAGGGGTCTGACCCGTTTACTGAGATTGGTCGTCAGGTCTACGAGGACCCCACAATGCAAAAAGCCGATAAAAGGCGGGGTCTTATAAAAGGTTGTGTCCCGTTGTCATCGCAAATTCTTACTAAGCGTGGCTGGCTCAATCACGATGAGATTGCAGAAAGCGATGAGACAATCGGCTATGACTTCGCTACTGGCAAAAATAGGTGGACAAAAATTCTCGGTGTTCACGTCTATGAAGATGCAGAAATCTACAAACTTTCTAACGGGCATAAAAGTTTTCTCTGCACAGAAGACCACCGCTGGGTTGCTGACAACGGACGTGTGGGAAGCAGAGCCACTAAGCCAAAAATTATCTACGCAAATGAGTTCCTTACGGGGGAGAATAGAATTATTCTTTCTGCCCCAGCCGAGGACGGTTCTTTGGATATTAGTGACCAAGAAGCCTACCTTCTCGGGTGGATTCTTGGGGGCGGCTCAATAAAGCGGTCTGAGGATGTTGGTGGGCCCTCGCAGTCTTTTGGTAGCCGTGTTGGGTGTCAAGTTAAGATTTTTCAGACAAAGAAGACTGGTATTGCTCTAATTGAGGGAGCAGTCATCAATGTCCCGCATACACGGTGGATTAATAAAAAAACTAAACAAAATGTTTGGACTATTGACGCAGATTACGCTAGAGAACTCCTGTCTAGGGCTGGTATTGACGACAAGAAGACCTTCGCTCCCTGGGACCTTGCTTCTGGTCTCACGCTCACAGCCCGCCAAAAAATGATTCGAGGGCTAGATGAAGCTGACGGTAAGAATAAAACAGCGAGGGGGACCAGGACAAAAATTGATGTGTCCATTGTGCAGGCATCTGACAGCCCCGTAACAGAGCTTGTTGTGGCTCTGGGCTACCTAACAGGGAAGTACTCTAAGCAAGATATATACCTACCTGTAGAAGGTTCGACTAATTGGCAGAAGAACCCCATCACTGTTGTGCAGTATCAGAAAGAGACAATGACAAACCAAAGAGCATCGTTAGATTATGTCACTAATGATTACGTCTGGTGTGTCACAACAGAGTTGGGAACCTGGACTATGCGTCAAGACGAGAAAATTCCGGTTTTGACGGGAAATACCGTCTACGGTCGCCTGTACGGGGCTGGTGTGGCCAAACAAGCCGAGACTGCTGGGGTACTCAAAGAACAGATGCAAGCAGTGTCTGACTCCTTTGACGAGAACTACCCAGGGATGGCTCGGTTCCAAAAGGAAGTTTCTGACGTGGGGGAAGACCGACTAAAAAGTGAAGGCCAGGGCTATGTAAACACATGGACCGGCAGACGTGTACCCTGTGATGATGACCGAACGTACTCCCTAGTGAACTACCTTATTCAGGGCGGTGCCGCGGAGGTCTTCAAATCTAGCTTAGTTAGGCTTGACCAGGCGGACCTTACCGAGTTTCTTATTGTCCCTGTGCACGATGAAATTGTGCTCCAGGCCCCCCGGGGGGAAGCTGAAGAGATAAAAAGAATTGTACAAGAGTGTATGACAACAACCGAAGGGTGGGCTGTTCCGCTAACTGCGGGTGTAGACGGCCCTCTCGAAACGTGGGGAGACAAGTACTAATGGGAATAAGAAAAGCTATTTTAGCGGTAGACCCTGGCCTAGAGAGCGGTGTCGCCTTTATGGTGTGGTCGGGTGTGCAGGGGGAAGACCCAGTTATCGAGTACTCGGGCGAGCTCAACCCAGATGATTACGCAACACCCCTCAGGGACTTCCTCTCTGAGTGGGAGTCCTACGACCAGTTTGAGGTGGCCTGCGAAAGATTCACCATCACCACCGACACAGCAAAAAAAGCCCAAGCTCCGTATAGCTTGGAGCAAATTGGGGTTCTCAAGCAAATTTGTCGGGACTATGGCTACCCAGTTGATAAAATTAAATTGCAATCCCCAGCAGACGCAAAAAATATGTTCCCCAATAAGGCCCTACATACCCTAAATCAGTGGCATGTTGGAGGCAAGGGGCACGCTCTGGACGCAATTAGACACGGACTACTACTGGCTGTAAAAGTCTACAGGTGGCAGCCCAGGGCGCTTTTAGAGGGTGTCGGAGAATAACTAACAACAAATTCTTACTAACAGGCAAAAAATCCTGTAGTGTGCTAAAGTAACGACGTAGAGAGGTCCACCCGATGGTTACAGTTGAGCTTGACAGCAACAACACCCACATTATTATCAACGCCGAATGGCGGTATAAAGAGCTGTGCAAG
>Ga0307983_1000402_pt1 | contig 22279 bp, 21 predicted proteins | sample OrgLakmetagen991_FD_201845 | JGI IMG/M metagenome (GOLD analysis project Ga0307983, IMG submission 201845) | Saline water microbial communities from Organic Lake, Antarctica - #991 | ecosystem: Environmental > Aquatic > Non-marine Saline and Alkaline > Saline | place: Antarctica: Organic Lake...
AAGCTCTGCAATCATTGCTTTGAACTCATTCTCAAAATGTCTTTTCATAATTCAAATTTATAGGTGCGGACTATATAAATTCGTCACATCAAATGTAGACACTCCAGTATGTAATAAACATCGTCGTTAAAAGCTGTGGCATCAAATTCAAAATCAAAATCGTGATCTCCCTTTGCAACGTTAGACTCATTTAACAATTCTCGAACAATTATATCGTCTTTATCAAACATTCCGATTGTAACCGAAGACTCCTTAACAAGTCCATAATCAAAACTCCCTCCAACTGTTCGCTTCATTAAAGTTGGTTTGTTGTAATTCGTCAAGTAATCAACTGTGTCTTTCTTAGGAATAGGCTTGCCAGTTAAATCAGATAATGATCAGCAGTAGCTTCATCATATCCTGCTATGGTGCTTAAGTCCTCATCATCAGAAATTGTCCATATCGAGTATTGCCCAAGGGTATTGTAATCACTCCTTTTTTGAATTTCTTTCGTCAAACTTTTCATGGGTCCTTCTGCAATTGCCCCTAATTCATAGCTGGTAGATTTATTTGGGCCACTATTGTTGTGCTGAATGCACATGGCATGGAGTATTACTTCTTTGGTTTCTTTTGCAGCCAATACAATCATTTCATTTTTTACTACAATTAAATCTTGAACACCTTCTGGGTCAGAAACTAGTTTTTGTCCGTTTACTATTTTAACCGCTATTTTTTCATTCGTGTTATTTGCAACCTGAATTTTTGCAGGTTGAGAATAATGAGGACTCCCGCTATAACCAACTATTTTAGAGGTAACTTTTTTTTGATCTATAGCCTCTTTTAGGGCTAATATTTTTGTTCCATTAGAAAAAGAAAGACAAATTAAAAAAAGTATTGTTAAGGGTAAAAATAATCGACTATGCATTGTTATCTGTAAATTAGTTAGACTTTGGGTAGGTCTAAACAACGACATTTTTCTCAAAAAAGTACAGCCCTAATTTTTAAAGGTCATTAATCCCTCATAAATCTAGATAGACTATAACTGAAATTTACTATACAAATGAGCAGATTTTATGCAAACAAAAAATCCCATCTTTCCAAAAAAAAGATGGGATTAAATATGACCTATTTGCTTTATTATCCTATAATTTTATTCAATGTTACGCTTGGTCTCATGGCGGCTTCCACCTTTTTCTCATTCGGATGGAAGTAACCTCCAAGATCTAAAGCGACACCTTGTGCTCGGTTTAACTCTTCCACTATCTTGGTCTCGTTTTCTTCTAAGGTTTGTGCTAAACCCATAAAAGTAGCCTTCAACTCTTCGTCCTCCTCTTGATCAGCCAACGCTTTAGCCCAATACAATGCCAAGTAAAAATGACTCCCTCGGTTGTCTAGTTCTTTTACTTTTCTAGATGGAGATTTTCCGTTTAACAACAGCTGTTCTGTTGCTTGATCTAAACAATCTGCTAACACCTGTGCTTTCTGGTTATTATTTTTTTCACCTAAGTGCTCTAACGATACTGTTAATGCCAAAAACTCTCCTAGAGAATCCCAGCGTAAGTGATTTTCTTCTATCAACTGCTCTACATGCTTTGGTGCGGAACCTCCTGCTCCAGTTTCAAACAAACCACCGCCGTTCATCAATGGCACTATCGATAGCATTTTTGCAGAAGTACCTAGTTCTAAAATTGGAAATAAATCCGTAAGATAATCTCGCAATACATTTCCGGTTACTGAAATAGCATTTTCTCCTTTTTTAACTCTTGCCAAAGTAAACTTCGTCGCTTCTTTAGGTGACATGATTTGAATGTCGAGTCCTTCAACATCGTGATTTGGTAAGTAAGCATTTACCTTTTTAATCAACTCTGCATCATGTGCCCTGTTCTCATCTAGCCAAAAGATTGTTGGCCATCCTGTTGCTCGTGCTCGGTTTACGGCCAATTCCACCCAATTCTTGATTGGAGCATCCTTTACCTGACACATTCTCCAAATATCTCCTTCCTCTACAGCATGCTCCAACAGAGTCTTACCACTTTTGCTAACCACCTTTACAGTACCTCCTGCTTTTATTTCAAAAGTCTTGTCGTGCGAGCCATATTCCTCTGCCTTTTGAGCCATTAAACCTACATTGGGAACAGTACCCATGGTAGTTGGATCAAAAGCCCCGTGAGCTTTACAAAACTTAAACGTTTCGTCATAGATTGAAGCGTAACTACTGTCTGGAATTATTGCCTTTGTCTCCTGTAAACTTCCTTCCGCATTCCACATCATTCCAGAAGTTCTAATCATCGCTGGCATAGATGCGTCAATAATTACGTCAGATGGAACATGCAGATTGGTAATTCCTCGAGAAGAATTTACCATTGCCATGTCCGGACCTTCCTTCATGCACTTTTCAATGGCTGCTACAATAGCTGCCTTTTTATCTGCATCCAACTCATCCAATTGTTCCATTACACTTCCCAAGCCATCGTTTGGATTTGCACCAATTTTGTCTAAGTCATCCCCGAATTGCTCAAAAACTTCATCAAAGAAAACACGAACAGCATGTCCAAAAATAATGGGGTCAGAAACTTTCATCATGGTTGCTTTCATATGTAATGAAAACAATACGTTACTCGCCTTAGCGTCGTCTTTCTGCTCTTTCAAGAAATTCAACAGAGCTTTTTTACTTAAAAACGTTGCGTCAATTATTTCTCCATCGAGTAAAGGTGTGCTTGGTTTTAAAACTTGTACCTCTCCGGAAGTTGTATGCAACTCTATTGTAACATTGTCAGCCTGCTCCATGGTGATTGACTTTTCATTGGAACAGAAATCATCTGATTTCATGGTTGAAACGTGTGATTTTGTATCCTTAGCCCAATCCCCCATAGAGTGCGGATTGCGTCTTGCAAACTCTTTCACTGCTTTCGGCGCTCTTCGATCTGAATTCCCTTCTCGCAAGACCGGGTTTACTGCACTTCCTTTAATTTTGTCGTATCGATCTTTTACTGTTTTTTCCTCCGCTGTTTTTGCATTTTCCGGATAATTGGGTATTCTATATCCTTGGCCTTGCAACTCTTCAATTACGGCTAAAAGTTGAGGAACAGAGGCAGAAATATTGGGAAGCTTGATGATGTTTGCTTCCGCTTGTTTTGCTAATTCACCTAATTCTAATAGTGCATCATTCACTTTCTGTGTTTCTTCTAAGTATTCAGGAAAAACAGCAAGAACCCTTGCAGCCAAAGAAATGTCTCTAAACTCTACTTCTACATCAGCGACATTTGTAAATCGCTTGATAATGGGCAATAAAGAATAGGTTGCTAATGCCGGTGCTTCGTCCGTCTTGGTGTAAATGATTTTTTGAGCCATCTGGTATATAATTTAATTTTTTATTCTCAAGTGTGCTTGAGAAAAATACGATGATTCCCATGCAGCTTTAAGGGGATGACAAAGGTAACTCTTTTCTGTTGTCGGCGAATTGATTTGAGCTTGAAAAATAGCTTTCTAAGGTCATAGATTTTTTTAGTTATCTTAGTAGAATTCAAACACTAATCTACGATGAAACGAATTATTCTTTTATTCACAATCTGCTTCATTCAATTGAACAGCGCTAAAGCTTGCTCTTGCAGCGGCGAAAGTGCTTTCTGCGATATAAACTTTGCTGCTCCTAACCACCATGTTTTTATCGGTAAAATTCTCAGTCAAGATACTCTTTCTGCACAATTTGAAGTACTCGAGAGGATTCGAGGAGTTGAATTATTGGACACCATCACCATTTGGAATTTCAATGACACCTTATTTCCAAACATAAACTGCTTATCAGCAGCAAGCAGCTCTATGGGAAATGCAGGCGATAGTATTCTAATTATACTTTCAAAGATTACTTCCCTAACATCGCATAATCAGCATGCGTCTATCGGAGATTATTTTTCACCTTCTAGTTTTTGTTCTAACCCAGTCATTGGAATAAACAATGGTTTAATCATAGGTAATATAACTATAAGATACCCCTATACCAGCCCTTTAACACCTTACGTGATTGATTCAATATCTATTGCAAACTTCAAAGTCCAATTCAACCCCAACCCCGGGGCGATAAATTGCGACCTTTTTGTTGGATTAGACAAACCGATAGGTGATAAATTGGAGTTAACTATTTTTCCCAACCCAAGCAAAGAAAAAATTATAATTGAAACAACGGAAAAAATAAGCTCGGTACGCATTTTCAATAGCATTGGCGCAGAGCAACGAGCAATAGTCAGCAGTGTGAACCCATCTTCCATTAATATTTCTGAACTTCCTTCGGGAATCTATTTTATAGAAGTAGTTTCTTTGAATGGAGTTAAGACCCTTAAAAAGTTTATCAAGCAAGCGAATTAAATAGAAGGTAAGTATCTTAAAAACAAAAAGGAGAAGCAATGCTTCTCCTTTTTAAACTAACACCGATTAACTCGGTTCGAGAAAATATTACTTCTAATACTCTCTCTCTGAAACTAACTCTTGATTGTCGTTCCACATTTTCCAAGTACCAACTTTTTGGCCTTTATCGTAGAACATCTCATATCTTTTATTTCCTTCGGCATCCCAAATGGTCCATTCCCCTTCTTTGTCTCCTAAATAGTAATTTGCTTCTGTAACTTTCTTACCACTCTCATCCCATTTGATCCACTTTCCATGCTTTTCTCCATTTCTATATTCTCCAACCTCTTTCTTTGCTCCATTGTTGTAGTAAAAAATAGCTTGTCCATTCAATACTCCATTTTCTAACGTGTAGGTAGCTTCTCTGTTTCCGTTTTCATAGTTAGTGGTATAATCCCCTTTTACTAATTCCCGATTTGCAGTATAGTATTGTCCATCTTCTAAAATCAACGACTCTTGTGCTGATAGAGATGCTCCAAATAATAATCCGACAATTCCTAAAACAAATAACTTTTTCATAACCTTAACATTCGTTGTTAATAATACAAATGTAAGGAATAATTAACATTGAGTTAACATTGGGAGTTCTAAAAAATAAAAAAGCCTCAAAACGAATGCTTTGAGGCTTTAATATAATGTTAAGAGTTATGCTATTTGGACTGAATCTCTAATTTCAATTCTGCCTGATTCGATTTTTGAAGTTCTACTTGCGTTACCAAATCTTCGTGAGAAACATAACTCACTTTGATTTTATGAGTAGTTGTAGAAACGTTATCAAAAGCAAATAAACCATCAAAATCAGTGTATACTTCTTGATTGGTTTCTACTAAAACAACTTTTGCTCCTGTAACAGGATTTCCCTCATCGTCAATAACTTTGCCTTGCACCGTGGTAGATTTAACGTTACCACCAGCTAATACGATTAAGGTGCTGAGAGAGAAAATAAAACTTAAAACTGCTTTTTTCATAGTGCTTTTGTTCTGGTACAAATCTATTGCAACAAAAGAGCATGCAGTTTAAAATAGACTTATCAATGCGTTAAAGTCAAGTTAATTCTATGTTAAGCAAAATCATTTTTTTCACTTCATTAGCCCTATAGATATGATTAACTTCGCAGACTATTTTTTGATACCAAGTTTATGAAAAACGCAATCCTTATTTTAATTGTAGCAGCCATTTCAACAACGAGTTGTGGCCCTGAGCAGAAAAAAGAAAAAACCGAAAAAGTAATGTTAGAAACAAGCGATAGTACGTTGAAGTATACCGACCACCACAGTTATTCAAAACCTCAAGATGCTGTTGTAACACATTTGAACTGGAAAGCGGCGGTAGACTTTGGGACAAAAACACTTACTGCCACAGCAAAATACTCTATCGACAATATTAAAGGAGTAGACACAATTTACCTGGACGTTCGAAACCTCACTATTAATAAGGTATCGAGAAATGATTCAGAAGATGATTTAAAATTTACGGTTCACAAAAAGGAGGCATTCCTCGGAGATCAACTGGCCATTCCAATTACAACATCTACGGAAACAATAAAAATAGATTACGTTGCCGATGCAGAAGGTGCTGATGCATTGCAGTTTTTAGACCCTATTCAAACGGCTGGAAAAAAACAACCGTTCTTGTTCACCCAATCGCAAGCAATTCTAGCGCGCACGTGGTTGCCTTGTCAAGATAGTCCGGGCATTCGATTTACCTACGAGGCTGAAGTTACCGTTCCAAAAGGACTTCTAGCATTAATGAGTGCCACCAACCCAACGGAAAAAAACGAAAGTGGCGTTTATAGTTTCAAAATGGATCAACCTGTTCCTTCTTACCTTTTTGCCTTGGCAGTTGGTGACTTGGAATACCAATCTCTAGGGAAAAACACCGGAGTTTATGCTGAGCCGTCTGTAATTGCATCGGCAGCATACGAATTCGAGGACATGCAAGACATGGTAGATACTGCGGAAACCTTATACGGCCCTTACCAGTGGGGAATGTACGATGTAATTGTATTGCCTCCCTCCTTCCCTTTTGGCGGAATGGAAAACCCAAGGTTGACTTTTGCCACACCAACCATTATTGCAGGAGACAAATCACTAACGGCATTAATCGCTCATGAGCTTGCACATTCTTGGTCAGGAAACTTAGTAACCAATGCCACTTGGGAGGATATCTGGTTAAACGAGGGATTTACCGTCTATTTTGAAAATAGGATCATGGAAGAAATCTTTGGTACCGATTTCTCGAATATGCTCGCCTTACTTTCTTACCAAGATTTGCAAGACGAAATAGAGTGGCTGAATAGTGAAAACCGTTCTGCAGACACGCGATTAAGAGTAGATTTACAAGGTAGAAATCCGGATGATGGGCTAACCGGTATACCTTACGACAAGGGATTCTTTCTATTGAAATTAATGGAAGAAACCGTTGGTCGGGAGGAGTGGGATCGTTTTCTGAATACCTATTTCGAAACGTTCAAATTCAAAGTGATGACTACGGAGTCTTTTTTAGCTTATTTAGATAAAGAATTGTTAAGTAAAAATCCAGAATGGAAAGAAATCATTCAGCCAGAAAAATGGATTTTTGAAGAAGGTTTGCCTGAAAATTGTCCAACCATAACTTCTACCAAATTCCAGACCGTGGAGAAGGAATTAGAGAAATGGAGAAACGGAGGGAAAGCAAATGCTATTGAAGCTTCAACTTGGGTGACACCGCAATGGTTGCATTTTATCAACCTATTGAACGACACGTTAACACAAGAGAAGATGAGTGAATTGGACGCTACCTTTGGTTTTACAGCATCCGGCAACTCAGAAATTAAAGCAGCGTGGTTCGAGAAAGTAATTCCAAACAACTACAGCGGACTTGGAGCATCGGTAGAAGACTTCTTAGTAGAGGTTGGTCGTAGAAAATTTTTAACTCCAATTTATAAAGCATTGTTGAAGTCAGAGGGAGGTTTACCTGCAGCGATGGCCATCTACAAAAAAGCTCGACCTAACTACCATGCTGTTTCATCAGAATCAATGGACAAATTATTAGGCTACAAATAAACATGGCGGGAAAAAAGAAACTAGAACACTTCGCGGAAATGAAAACCTTTCCGCATGCCTTTGAACCAACCTTGGAAGAAGTTTTTAGAACCAATTACAAAATGAAAGGCAATTGGAGAAAGGGTTTCTTCAAAAATGATAACCCTTTAGTTGTTGAATTTGGTTGTGGCAAGGGAGAGTACAGTGTTGGAATGGGCCGAAAATTTCCAAACAAAAACTTTATTGGAGTAGACATCAAGGGAGCTCGGATGTGGAGAGGTGCAAAAACTGCAGAGGAAGAAAATCTCAAAAACATTGCCTTCTTAAGAACAAGAATTGAATTCATTGGAGGTTGCTTTGCAGAAAACGAGGTGGATGAAATATGGATTACCTTCCCCGACCCACAAATGAAAGACAGGAGGGAAAAGAAGCGGTTAACTGGTCCCTTGTTCGTGGATCGGTACAAGCAGTTTTTAAAACCCGATGGAATCATTCACTTAAAAACAGACAGTGATTTTTTCTATGAATTTAGTGTGGAAGAATGTGCAAATAATGGATACGAAATTCTTTTCAAAACAGATAATTTGTATCAAGAAGGAATTCAAAATTTCGACACTGACTTTCAAGATATACTGAATATTAAAACGCATTACGAACAGATTTTTACAGAGAAAGGGCACAACATTCACTATCTAAGGTTTCGACCACATGGCGGATAATACCATTAAAATAAGCGAGAAAAACAAAGATTATTTCGATTCCGTTTTTCAAGTTGTTCGTTTAATTCCAAAAGGAAGAGCAACCTCTTATGGCGCCATTTCAAATTACTTGGGCACAAAGAGTGGAGCAAGAATGGTAGGTTGGGCTATGAACGCATCGCACACTCAGAAGGAGTACGTCCCAGCCCATCGAGTGGTGAATAGAAATGGAATGTTAACAGGGAAACACCACTTCCCTTCCCCAACAGCCATGCAAGAAGCATTGGAAGCAGAAGGAATTTTAGTGAAAGACGATAAAATTCAAAACTACAAGCAGGTATATTGGGATCCGAGTGAAGAGTTGGAGTTTGATTAGATTGCTTCGCAAGTAGAGGTGATAAGTTAGACCGCTTCGCTGTTAGAAGTGAGAGGTTAGAGAATAGGAGTTTGATTAAGAGTTGGTTTTAGATTTAACCCTTGTGAACTTAGTGCGCTTTGTGATTTTTTTGATAAAAAAAAAAAGATAAAGGGTGAAAGTTAGATACTAGAAACAAGGGATTTAACAAGAATTATTTTTTAGAGTTAATCTTTGTGAACTTAGTGCGCTTTGTGGTTAATTTTTGATGAAAATTTAAAGATTAAGGATGAAAGCTAGAAAGTAGACCGCTACGCTATTAGAAGTGAGAAGTTAAACCGCTTCGCTGTTAGAGAAGAGAAGGATTTAGTCAGAGTTTTGTACAATTGAACCCTTTGGGCACTCTGCATCTTTGTGGTTAATGGGTTTCTGCAACCTTTAAAACAACGTGCCCTTTATTAACACTAATTGTAATCTTTTCTCCTCTTTTCTTGTTTATACATTACATCCAAAGCTTAATTTTACGTTATGCAAATTACCCTCGAAAAAATCATAGAAGCACTTTCTTTCGTTATTGAACCTGACTTAAAAAAAGACATAATTGCGTTAAATCTTGTCACCAACATTGAGGTGAAAAATAGTGTCATTTCGTTTGATTTAAAAATTTCTAATCCAGCCATGCACAACAGAAAACGCATGGAAGAAGCTTGTGAACATCAGTTAAAACGTTTTCTTGGATCAGAAGTGAAAATGGAAGCGACTATTTCTGCCATGGGGAAGGCCCATGAAAGAGCACCTGAACATAGAAGTATTTTGCCAAACGTAAAGCATGTTATCGCTGTTGCTTCCGGCAAAGGTGGGGTTGGAAAATCTACCGTTGCGTCCAATTTAGCTGCTGGGTTAGCTATGCAAGGTTTTAAAGTTGGTATGGTAGATGCGGACATTTATGGACCTTCTGTTCCTGCCATGTTTGATGTTGCCTTGGAAAAACCAACTACCATAGAAGTAGATGGAAAAGAATACATAAAACCAATAGAAAGTTACGGCGTAAAAATGTTATCCATCGGTTTTTTCTCTACTCCTGATCAAGCGGTGGTTTGGAGAGGCCCAATGGCGACAAAAGCATTGACCCAGTTATTCAAAGATGCCTACTGGGGAGAATTAGATTTTATGATTATTGACCTTCCTCCTGGAACTGGCGATGTTCATTTAACCATGGTGCAGCAAGTTCCTTTAACTGGTGCTATTGTGGTAAGTACTCCTCAAGAAATTGCTTTGGTAGATGTTAGAAAAGCATTAGGAATGTTCAGTTTACCTGAAATTAACGTTCCAGTTCTCGGGCTCGTTGAAAACATGGCTTACTTTACTCCTCCAGAATTGCCAAACAACAAATACTATATTTTTGGCGAAGGTGGCGCAAAGCAGCTGGCCGAGCGCATGAACATTAATTACTTAGCTGAAATTCCTATTATTCAAAGCATACGAGAAGCCGGTGATGCAGGAAGACCAGCCGTTTTACAAGAAACAACTCCTCAAGCCATTGCATTTAAGGAATTAGCTGCGAAGGTGGCAATTCAAGTAGGTTTAACCGCTCCAAAGGCCGTTTAGAACTAAATTTTACCTAACATTGTTTTAACAATATGGAAGCAGTTAAAGATTCAGAACTTTTCACAAAAATAGAAGGAGCCATAGAACAACTACGTCCGTTTTTAGGAGCAGATGGCGGTGACATTCGACTTCTAAGAATAGAAGATAGCATTGCTAAGGTGAAACTTTTAGGAGCCTGCAAAGGGTGCAGCATGTCTGCCATGACCTTAAAAGCCGGTATAGAAGAAGCCGTAAAAAGAGTAGCTCCCGAGATTCTTGGAGTTGAAGCAGTGGAAGAATAAGATAATCTTAAAAATGAATAAGTCCTACCAACACCTATTTCTATTGTTATTTGCGTTGGTTCCCGCTATTTCATTCTCTCAACAAAGCAAATTAAGTTTTGAAGCTTCATACTTTCAATTGTTCAACGAAAGCTACACGCAAGGGCAGTACGAACCAATTGTTGATGTAGGATTTAGGGTACTCTTAAGAGAAAACAAAACCCATAATTTTGGCTTTTCGCTGAATGGCAACTTTTCGAAATCTTCATTTAATAATAATCGATACTTCAATACGCTACAACTCCGGTTGATTTCATCGCTATTCCCTATGGACAGTTCTAGATTACATCCCTTTTATGGAGTAACTTTCAATAGATTTTCCAACAATTCAGTTCGAGACCATAACATTACTGGAGGAAGTTTCAATAACTCAACTATAAACATCTCAGTAAACAATTGGGCTGTGGGACCAACAGTTGGGTTAGACTTTTTTTTTGGAAAAAGGAAGATTGGTTATATTAAATTTCAGTATGACTTGCTATTCAGATACGAAGAAAGCACTTACTTAAAGGTTTCCAATTTGCTGAAGGTTGGACTTGGGGCGAGAATTGGGAATAGTTATAGAGATTAGTTGCATTCTAATAACTCTACGTACCTTATCCGAAATTATTACAACACCTCCAACCGATCCGCATCCATTTTGATGAATACAAATAACAAAATGGTAAACGACCACAGCGACGATCCGCCGTAGCTAAAAAATGGCAGCGGTATTCCAATAACTGGTGCCAAACCAATGGTCATTCCAATGTTAATCATGAAATGGAAAAAGAAGATTGCTGCTGCCCCATAACCGTAAATTCTAGCAAAAGCGGAACGTTGTCGGGAACAGAGAAATAGAATTCGCAACAACAAGGCCATGAATAAAGATACCACCACAAAACTGCCAACAAAACCCCATTCTTCGCCAATGGTGCAAAAGATAAAATCGGTGCTTTGCTCAGGTACAAAGTCATATTTGGTTTGTGTTCCTTTCAAGTACCCTTTCCCTGAAAACCCACCCGAACCAATAGCAATTAACGATTGGTTTACATTGTAGCCTGCACCAAAAGGATCCGACTCTATGCCCAACATTACGTTAATTCGTTTAGATTGATGCGGCTCTAAGATGTTGTTAAAAACGTAATCTACACTTTTTACCAAACCGGAGCAGGCAACGAAAATGATGGTGCAAAACAACAGTACTTGTTTTTTCTTCCGATTGAAATAATACACCAAACTAAGAATGAGGAGCAGCACTAAAATAAGCATCCAACCACCAGTTAGCTCAAGGTCAAAAGGCAAAGAATATACCTCATTTTGAAAGATTAAGGTAATCACAAATAGAAATGCTGTAATCAATCCAATTAGTAAAAAGTTACCTGACAAGCCCTCTCTAAAAAGAACTAAAATAAAAGCCCCGTAGACCAATGCTGAACCGGTATCGTTTTGCAGTAAAATTAATATGGCAGGTATCCCGATAATGACAGCTGCTGAAAGCTTAGTTTTCAAATCCGTCATTCGAATGTTGAGGGTACTCAGGTACTTCGCCAAAGCGAGATTAGTAGCAAACTTGGAAAACTCTGACGGTTGAATTTTAAACCCACCAATGGCAAACCAAGAAGTAGCACCTTTAGTTGCAGCACCAACAAGCAGAACAGCGACTAACAAAAACAAGATGAATCCATAAATCAAGTATCCGAAGGTCGAAAAAAATCGTTCATCAATAAGGAGAATAACGGTAGCAATTATTCCGGCCGTGCCAATCCAAAGCAGTTGCTTACCATAGCGCTGACTCGTGTCGAAAATACTTTCGAACTCTTCGTTGTACACTGCTGCGTATATGTTCAACCAGCCGGCTAAAACCAAAAGCAAGTACAAGCTTACGGTAATCCAATCTATGTTATCAATTAGACTTTTACTCCCCCGCATTGGCTACAATTTTAGGTGGTGTTCCAATCAAATTCCCTTCTAACATTCTCTTTTCGATGTGCGGACGGGTGATGGTATCTCGCAAGTATTGTTCTATGAGCAAACCCGCAATTGGCGCTGCCCAACGAGAGCCCCAATATCCATTTTCAACATAAACAGATAATGCAATTTTCGGATTGTCTTTCGGTGCAAATGCAATAAAAGTAGAGTGATCATCTCCGTGTGGATTTTGTACCGTTCCCGTTTTGCCACAAACTTGCAGCGAATCAATTCTCGCTGATGTCCCTGTGCCTTGTTCCACCACTTTATACATCGCTTCCACTACTTCATCAAAGTACTTTGCCTCTACTCCCGTTTCATTCCTAATAATACTAGTGTCTATTTTTGTGATGGACTGACCGTTAACTTCTCTAGCAATATGCGGCGTAATGTAGTAACCTCTATTGGCAATTGCTGTCACCATGTTTGCCATTTGCATGGGAGTAAATCCCAATTCCCCTTGCCCAATTGCCAAGGAAAGTATGGTGGTGGAATGCCATCTTCCTTTCAAATAATACCGATCGTAATATTCGGTTTCCGGAACAAAGCCGCTTAACTCGTTGGGCAAATCAATTCCCGTCTTTTTACCCAAACCAAAATTGGTTACGTAGGTTCTCCACACGTCATAACCCTCTTCTGCAGTTGGATAATGATCAATTATACTTCGAAAAACATTACAGTAATAGGCATTGCACGAAGTTTGTATTGAGTATTCCAAATTTACCGGGGATGAGTGCACGTGACAGCCCATTTTTCTTCCACTAAAACTATACCCTCTATTGCAAGAATACAGCATGGTCGGATTTAATACTTCCTCTTGCAAACCTATTAAAGCATTGATGCTTTTAAAGGTTGATCCAGGAGGATATGCAGCCATAAGAGCTCTGTTAAACAAAGGCTTCAAGGTATCTTGGCTCAATTTCCCGTAATTTACAGAACGTTCTCTTCCTACCAACAAATTAGGATCATAAGTTGGCATGCTGATCAGTGCTAATATTTCACCCGTAGAAGGATCAATAGCAACGATGCTGCCTTTTTTGTTTTGCATTAACTTCTCACCATAAGCTTGCAAATCAGCATCAATGGTTAAGGTTAAGTTACTTCCTGAAACCGCCGTTGTATCAAAAGCTCCATCTTGAAATTTTCCTTTTGGTCGATTAAATACATCGACCATTTGAACTTCTTGTCCGCGTTTACCTCGCAAAGTTCGCTCATATTGCTTTTCGATTCCACTAATCCCTATGTGGTCACCTGACTTGTAATAGGAATCTTTTTCAATGATTTTTGGGTTCGCTTCCCCAACGTAGCCTACCAAATGCGCCGCAGTTTGTTTTGGATACGTGCGTAATGTTCTAGTCTGAACAAAAAAGCCTGGGTAATTAAAAAGTTGCTCCTGAATTTTAGCATACGACTTTGCCGAAATCTCTTTTTCAAAAATAGAAGCCTTGTGCCTAGAATACTTTTTAGCTTTGTTAAATCGAGTATCAAATTCTTCCCTAGACATTTCTAACAACTTGCAAAACCCTGTAGTATCGAACTCCTCTTCAATTGCCTTTGGCACTACCATTAAATCGTAAGCAGCTTCGTTGTAAACCAGCAACTCCCCGTTTCTATCGTAAATTAAACCACGAGCAGGATACTTTACTACGGTGCGCAATACGTTGTTGGTAGCGTCTAATTTATAATGACTATCAATTACTTGCACGTAAAACAGCCGAATTAAGAATACGATTCCAACCACTATAAAAATAGCTCCGATGGTGTATTGCCTAGATTCGTATTGCTTCATCTTCGATCTTCGGTATTGGAACTAAACACTTGTGCTAAGGAAATTAAGACGAGACTAAAAAGGGAGCTTGCTAGAATTCTACCAACCGTATCAAAGAATTCTGAAAAACGGAAAACCTCTACAAAAAACAGAAAGGAATGATGTAAAAGAATACCTATTGCGGCATAGCGCAGAAACCAAAACCATCCAAGCGCCCCTGCTGTTGGCGGTACATTTAATTCGTATCCATCCCTTGGGGCCAAAATATTTAACAAGGAAGGTCGAGCGAAAGCCAAAAATACGCAGGCAGATGCGTGCATTCCCATGGTGTCAGTGAAAACATCAATACTTAATCCTAAAACAAATGCTATCCCCATCACCAACACCTTGTTCAGTTCAATGGGTAACCACAAAATAAAGAGGATGTATAAAAAAGGATTTACCGTTCCTCCAAGTTGAATATTATTCAAAATAAGAACCTGAAATAATACAAAAACGATAAACTGTAAGGGGTAGGCTAAAATACTTTTAATCATCACCTTCCTCCCTTCCTGCTTCTAGTTCTTGTACTTCGGTAGATGTAATATTCTTGAGCACATACACGTACGTTAGTTGTCTAAAGTCATTCAGTAACTGCATTTTTATTTTGTAAAAATTCTCTCCTTCAGGAACTTCAAATGTTTTTATTACTGCCGTGTGTAACCCTTTTGGAAAAATACTGGAATAACCACTCGTTACAACCGTATCTCCCTCCGTTAAATCTACGTGGTTCGGTATGTCCTTCAATCCAATCATGCGGTAATTTTCTCCATCCCATTGCATGGATCCAAAGTATTGCGATTTTTTGAGTTTAACGCTAATTTTTGATTCTCGATGCAAGACAGAAAGCACAGAGGCATAATTAGGTGAAACATTTTTCACTACACCAACTACACCGTTTGGTCCAATTACTCCCATGCCGTTTTCTATGCCATTATTTTGTCCAATACTAAGTGTCAAATAGTTGTTCTGTCGGTGGGTAGAATTATTGATTACTCGTGCCTTGGTGTATAAATACTTCTTCTTATAAAGTGTGTCATCCACCATGATGTTCTCGCCAAAAATCCGATCATAGCTTTGCAATTGATTCTCTCGCAATCGTCTATTCTCATCGCTTAATGCATCGTTTACTTCTTTTAAGTGAACGTAATCTGCTATGTTGGCATATTTGGTGTAAATACCTCCAGTTAATGCATTTGTAGAGTTTAAAAAAGACGATCCTTGAAAGTGATTATTCTTAAAAATAAGATAGAATGCCAACACCTCAACACCTAAAAAGAGGAAAAAAAACGAATACTTTCGAAGGAAGGCAATTAAGTTTCGCATGTCCTCTTTTTGCTTTTAATTTCTTATCAAAAACGGCAATTTAGCTGAGTTTTTCAATGCTATACCTGTTCCTCTTGCAACCGCTCTTAATGGATCTTCTGCCACGTGAACCGGCAGTTTTGTTTTTAGTGAAATCCGCTTGTCCAATCCTCTAAGTAATGAACCACCTCCTGCTAAGTACAATCCTGTTCTGTAAATATCTGCTGAAAGCTCTGGAGGTGTCATCTCCAATGCGTTTAAAATTGCCGCTTCAATTTTGGTAATGGATTTATCTAATGCGTGAGCAATTTCCACGTAAGAGACCTTAATCTCCTTGGGTGTTCCAGTCATTAAATCACGACCTTGAATAGGATAATCCTCTGGTGGGTTGTCTAATTCTGGCAAAGCAGAACCTACTTCAATTTTTATTCTTTCCGCAGAACGCTCTCCAATCAGCAAGTTATGCTGACGACGCATATAATCTACAATGTCATTGGTAAAATCATCTCCTGCTACTCGAATGGACTTGTCACAAACAATTCCCCCTAAAGCGATTACGGCAATTTCGGAAGTACCTCCTCCAATATCAATAATCATGTTACCCATAGGCTCTAAAACGTCAATTCCAATTCCAATAGCTGCAGCCATTGGTTCATGAATCAAATACACTTCTTTACCTCCTGCATGTTCCGCAGAATCCTTTACGGCTCTTTTTTCCACTTCCGTAATTCCAGAAGGAATACAAATCACCATTTTCAACGATGGATTAAAGAATCTCTTCTTTTGATTAATCATCTTAATCATTCCACGAATCATGTATTCCGCAGCTTGGAAATCAGCTATTACCCCATCTTTTAATGGCCTAATAGTCTTAATATCTTCGTGGGTTTTTCCATGCATTTGCATGGCTTTCTTCCCAACGGCAATTACTTTTCCGGTGCTTCTTTCAATGGCAACAATAGAAGGCTCATCCACTACAACTTTGTCGTTGTGAATAACCAAGGTGTTTGCCGTTCCTAAGTCAATTGCAATTTCTTGCGTAAAAAAATCAAAAAATCCCATACGTTTTAATGTTTAAAGTGGCGAACACCGGTAAATACCATTTTCAAATCGTTGCTGTTGCAGTAGTCAATAGAAAGCTGATCCTTGATGGATCCTCCTGGCTGAACTACAGCTGTAATTCCTGCGTTTTTTGCCAACTCCACACAGTCGGGAAAAGGAAAAAATGCATCAGATGCCATTACGGCTCCTGTTAAGTCAAATCCAAAATGCTTGGCTTTTACCACCGCTTGCTGCAAGGCATCCACCCGTGATGTTTGACCCGTTCCGCTTGCCAATAGCTGTCCATGTTTTACAAAAACAATGGCATTCGACTTTGTATTTTTAACCAACTTGGCAGCAAACACCAAATCGTCTTTTTCTTCTTCTGTTGGCTCTAATTTAGTAGCCGTTGTAAAGTCCGCTTTTGTTTCTGTTTGCGAATCCTTGTCTTGCACCAAGTAGCCGTTCAATGCGGTTCTAACTGTTTTAGCAGCCATTCCCACTTCGTTTTGCCTTAGAATAATTCTATTCTTTTTTCCTTTTAATACGTCCAATGCCTCCGCCTCGTAAGATGGGGCAATTACCACTTCACAAAACAACGAATGAATTTGCTCCGCTGTTGCCACATCAATCGTATCGTTAGCAATCAAAACTCCACCAAATGCTGAAACAGGGTCTCCTGCAAGTGCAGCAGCGTATGCGCTAGACATACTTTTTCTAGTTGCAATTCCACATGCGTTGTTGTGCTTTAAAACGGCGAATGTTGGATCGTCATTTTTGAACTCTGCAATTAGATTCACCGCCGCATCAACATCTAACAAATTATTGTATGACAATTCCTTACCATGCAGTTTTTCAAACATTGCATTCAAATCACCATAGAAAGTTCCCTTTTGATGCGGGTTTTCTCCGTAACGCAAGGTAGCTGCTTCCCTTTCACTCAACTTCAAAGATTCTGTTTCCCCTTCAGCGTTGAAATAATCAAATATTTTTGAATCGTAGTGCGAAGAAATATCAAATGCTTTTCTTGCCATTGCTTTCCGATCTGCTTTATTTGATTCTCCGCCTTTTTCTTCTAACAAACTCAATACTTCAGCATATTGCTCTCGAGAGGATACGGTTAAAACATCATTAAAGTTTTTAGCAGCTGCTCGAATCAATGAAATTCCTCCAATGTCAATCTTCTCGATAATTTCAGATTCAGAACCTCCTCCGGCTAGTGTTTCTTCAAACGGGTACAGGTCAACGATGACCAAGTCGAATTCTGGAATTTCGTACTCCGCCAAATGCTTTTCATCTTCTGCCAAACCTCTTCTGCTCAAAATTCCTCCGAACACTTTTGGATGCAATGTTTTCACTCTTCCACCCAAAATAGAAGGGTAAGAAGTAAGGTCTTCTACTCGATGAATGTTGATACCCAAATTTTCCAAATGTTTTTGGGTTCCACCTGTAGAGTATATATTCACTCCTAACTTTTGCAACTGCAATGCAATCGCATCTAAGCCATCTTTATAATATACTGATATTAAAGCGTTCTTAATTGTTTTCTTATCTGACATGAGGGGTTTGCTTATCCTAACAAGGTTAACGATTATCTTAAAAATAGGAAAGGATTTAAATGGTTAATAAGAAGAAGAAATGAACAATTTATAAGAGTTATTAACGAAGTAATAATGTATCGTGTGGAGTGTGGAAAAGAGAGCAAAAAATGGATGAAAAAGAATGTTCAGAATGCGTGATTATAATTTGTTCATTGTGCTTGTACGGATTAGAAATTGTGAAACATAAAATATCTAAGATTAGATTCAACATTCCTGTTTCAACCGTTTCTTAAAAAACCTTTTTAAACGTTATGCTTTGTTAACGAAACATGGCAACCAGTCGATTAACTTCTACTTTCATTCTTAAATACCAGATGCGATGAAAAATAAGGTTGCCATGATCCTGCTAATCTTTTTATTGGGCGGTTATTCTTGTGGTGAACAGGAAAAAGGCGTAACAGAAGAAAAAGAAACCTCTATACCACAAAACACTCAAAACTCTCCCAATCCAACCATTCAGGTTGAGCATTCATTCTTTTTTTCAACTTACGGCCCTGAAAAATTGGAGGTTGCCGACTTTGTCTCTAACTACCTCAACGCAATGTATGACTCGAGTAGAGAATACCGCAACAGTCAATGGGACTCCAAAATCCTTACCGACCAACAAGACTTTTTCTTAAAAGGAGGGTTTGAAAAAGGATTCCTAGTTCAAAATAGCCCGCAAATTCTTGGAATACGAGCAGTAGAAAACAATCAATACGAGGTAAAATTAGAGATAGAGCAAAATGGATTCACGTATAAAATCATGAACTTAAAGGTTGCGTTTGATGGTTTAAACCGCCCTTACTTTATCGACCAACTTGGTGAGAATTTAGCCGCTTTTGAAACGGTAACAACAGAAAAACTGAGTTTTCTATATTCCGAAAAAGTGCCACGAATGGAAGAATTAGAACAAAAAATGGTTGGTTTTAACCGAAAAATGGCCAATTTATTCGAAAAAACAGAGAAAAGCATAAAAGTAATTGTATTGCGAGATTTGCGCGATTACTGCGATGCACTAGGCTATGATTACATGCCATTTTTAACCTACGATGCGCAAAGCGGTGGAATTGCCATGCCACAAGAAAACATTCTTTTCTCAGCCAACAACTCCCCCTATTATCCGCATGAATTAGTGCACCTCTACACTGCTGACTACAATCCTCACTACTGGTTCGACGAAGGCTGCGCAACCTATTTGGGAGGCTCTGTAGAATATCCTCTGGAGTACCACTTGAAAAAAATTGCCTCTCGGATGGACACCTTAAACTTTTCAAACCTTCCTGAAAATCAAAAGCTAGACGATGACACAAATTTGAAATATACGTTAGGTGGGTTGTTCTGCAAATTAGCGATGGAAGAATATGGAGGTAAAAAAAGCTTGTTCCAACTACTCAACTCCGGAAAAACAGAAGAGGATTTCCGTGCGGCATTAAAAGAGGTTTTTGATATTGAACCGAAAGATTACGATGTTTTTGTTAAAGAAAAGCTGGAGAAGTACGGAGGTTAGAGGTTGGAAGTTGGAAGTTAGAAGTTAGATGTTAGATGTTAGATGTTAGATGTTAGATGTTAGATGTTAGATGTTAGATGTTAGATGTTAGATGTTAGAAACTTAAAAAAATAAATGATAGACAGGTATGACAATTTAAAAAATTTACAGTCCCATTCCATCTCATTTCACCACAAAGAACACAAAGGTTATTGCTCTTTCAACTTATTAATCTTTTATCCTTCACCTTTTATCTCATTTCACCACAAAGGCACAAAGAACACAAAGGTTATTGCTCTCTCAAATTATTGGTCTATTATCCTTCATCTTTTATCTCATTTTACCACAAAGACACAAAGAACACAAAAGTTATTGCTCTTTCAACTCATTAATCTTTTATCCTTCATCTTTTATCTCATTTTACCACAAAGAACACATAAGTTATTGCTCTTTCAAATTATTGGTCTATTATCCTTCATCTTTTATCTCATTTTACCACAAAGGCACAAAGAACACAAAGCACTATTCACTTTCTTACCTTTTACCTTTCATCCTTCATCTTTTATTTTTTATCCTTCACCAGACTTCTCTCCGTATTCCACATTTCTCATTATTTTATAAACGGTACTGCGAAAACATTTTACTTCGCTTAACTTGGCACTTTAAACAATGGAATGCTCTACCTACGATTATTAAAAGAAAGCTTACTTTTTGCAATTGACTCACTTGTTGTCAATAAACTGCGAACCATTCTTTCTTTACTGGGCATTACCATTGGCATTTTTGCAATGGTTTCTGTGTTTACCATGGTAGATTCATTAGAGAACAACATTCGCAGCAGCATTTCAAGTTTGGGCGACAATGTAATTTATGTAGCTCAAATGCCATGGGATTTTGACCCGAACCAAGCTTGGTGGGATTACATCCGTCGTCCTCAGCCAGATTTAGATGAATTCAAGATGCTAAAAAAGCAACTTCAAAATGCTGAATCAATCGCGATGGTTGTCGGAGGCTCCAATACTGTTAAGTATAAGAACAACTCTATAGATAATGTCCAAGGCAGCGGAGTTACATCGGAGTACAATAAAATTTGGGATCTTAAAATTGAAAAGGGACGTTACATTACAGAATTAGAAAGCAACACTGGCAGACCTGTCACTGTAATTGGCGCGGACATTGCCGAATCGCTTTTCGGTGCCAGTAATCCGCTAGGAAAAAAGATCAAAATAAAGGGCCGAAAAGTAGAAGTAATTGGCGTGATTGAAAAAGAAGGCGAAAGCATGATGGGACAGTCGAATGATCGAAAGATGTTTATGCCTTTGCAATTTGCTCGTAACTTTTACAACCTGAGAAGTAGAAGTTCCGGAGCAGTTATTATGGTAAAAGCCAAACCTAATGCTTTAGATGCCTTAACTGATGAGCTTACAGGCGTAATGCGATCAGTTAGGAAATTGAAGCCAAAGGTAAAAGATAACTTTGCCCTCAATAAGATGAGTATGATTTCTCAAGGTTTTGACCAAATTTTCGGTGTCATTAACATTTCAGGTTTTGTTATTGGTATTTTCTCAATTCTTGTTGGAGGATTTAGCATTGCCAACATCATGTTCGTTTCTGTGAAAGAAAGAACTAGTCTTATAGGTATTCAAAAATCCTTGGGCGCAAAAAACTTCTTCATTCTCTTCCAATTTCTGTTTGAGTCTGTGTTTTTGTGTTTAATTGGAGGAGCCGTAGGACTATTTTTTATCTTTCTCGGCACCTTAGTGATGACCTATGTAGTAGACTTTCCAACCACTTTGGGACTAAGTAACATTCTACTAGGCGTTGGACTTTCTGCCGGAATTGGCATTATCGCCGGAATTGTACCTTCTTACCAAGCGAGTAGATTAGATCCTGTAGAAGCTATACGAGCCAATTAACTATTTTATTTAACAGAGTAACGTCACCAAACTCTGTTCCTTTAGCCAAATTTTTTCTTAATTCAAATAAATTTTTTGCTTTTTTTATAAAAATTTTTTAATTTTTATTTCAATCTATAATATTGAAATTTAAACTATTAAAATTTATATTGTAAAATTTTTTCAAATATTGTTTAACTTTTTTAACAAGAAATCGAACATTTTTAATCTCACTTCTGTTTCCTCCTAAACAATTAAACTTTTTATAAACTTTTTAAATTAAAAATTATGACAGCAATCGAACCAGGTAATTATGTTGCCTTTACGTTCTTTATCGGAACCATGGCCATGATGGCCGCATCAGTATTTTTCTTCTTGGAGTTGAACAACACCTCTAAACAATGGAGGACTTCAGTTCTTGTTTCAGGTCTCATTACTTTTATTGCAGCAGTGCATTATTATTACATGAGAGCTTATAATTTGGAGACTGGAGATTCCCCAACATTTTTCCGGTATGTGGACTGGATCTTAACCGTTCCATTGATGTGTGTGGAATTTTATTTAATTACCAAGAAAGCAGGCGCAAAAATTGGTTTGCTTTGGAAATTAATCTTCGCATCGCTAGTTATGTTAGTAACGGGTTACGTTGGTGAAGTTTTAGCCAGAGACAGTAGTGTACTTTGGGGAGTTTTATCCGGTATAGCTTATTTCTACATTGTATATTTAGTATGGTTTGGAGAAGTTGCAAAACTTTCTCAAGAAGCAGGTCCTCAGGTAGCGAAAGCAGTAAAAGTACTGGGTTGGTTTGTTTTAGTAGGATGGGCTATT
>Ga0307983_1000403_pt1 | contig 22277 bp, 26 predicted proteins | sample OrgLakmetagen991_FD_201845 | JGI IMG/M metagenome (GOLD analysis project Ga0307983, IMG submission 201845) | Saline water microbial communities from Organic Lake, Antarctica - #991 | ecosystem: Environmental > Aquatic > Non-marine Saline and Alkaline > Saline | place: Antarctica: Organic Lake...
CAACGCAAGAGAGATTAAGGTCAATAACAACAACATCGACAATATAATCGCCATAACAACTCTAAAAATCTGCTTTAAACAACTTGATTCAACAGGAGGAGTTGGCGGTGAATAATTCATATTTTCGTCGTCATATATTTTTGCGTTACCGTTAACATTAACTCTCAATGTAGCCATGATATAGTATTTAACATAATAAATAAAATATTTGTTCTCATCAATTTTACGGGGACACCCCCGTTAACCCCATTAGGATAAAAAAACGTTTTGTTTTTGTATTTGTTTTGTCTTTGTTTTGTCTTTGTTTTGTCTTTGTTTTAAAATAGTCTTCGCGGTGTCATTCTATGTGGTGTAGTATATGGTGACATATTCGAAGGGGTTCGCGTTTGTGGAGGAGGCGTATTTTCTGGGAGCTCATCCTCTATTTCAGCTTCATAGTTTATGAAGGATGGCATTTCCAACGGCGGTGTAGGACAATCAGATTCGTCATCCGGTGATGGTGTAGGGTCGTCATCACCGCGCGGAATATTAATTTGAAGTCCAGGGTTTTGTGGTGGGGTTTGTCCAAGTTCGAGTTCATAATTGTCGTAAACATCGACTGATACCCCCATATCAATAGCGGATTCGTCAAAAGACATCTCTCGTTTTGTTTCCTTTTTCTTGAAGTATTTCTTGAAGTATTAAGGATATAGATTGCTGATCATTAGTGTTTTGTTTGTTTAATATAACTGTAATAAAAGTATTTCAATTTTACTGGGACACCCTTAGGATAAAAAAAGGGTTGTTTTTTGTTTTTTTACAATTCTGATTGCTTACGGATTCTAAAGGGGTCTGACGGGGTCTCCCCGTAGACGAGCACTTCTCCTCAATGGTTTTGCAACTGGTTTGTGTTGTATTTCCCAAAGTTCTTTAATCACAGTCTTGCGAGTAGCAATAGATTCGTCGTAATTAAAAAGTGCCATTTTTCCATCTTGCGCCGTATATGATTTGTGATAATCCATATCAAGATTAAATAGGAATTTCATTGATACATAAATACAAGCAAAACCATGTGGAAAATCTTTGAATATATGCCATCTATTGTTATCAAAAGGAAATCCATCTATTTGTTTTTCGCACTGTTCGCCGTGATATAAATTAAGCTGCAACAATGTATCTTGCTGTGTTTCAGTATAATTTACGCGAAAACATGGTCTATTTTTTGCATCTATAGCAAACACGGCTAAATATTCGTTATGCATTGTGCAGTCATCTTTTTTAACAGAAACAGAATTACCGTGTGAAAATCCGATGAGTTGCTTGATATTTAGGTCGCAATTATCAATGATATTTACGAGGTCGTCATTATTTATGCTTTTCAGCTGTTTTGTTAGAATCTTATTCATTTTGACATTGTCTTTGTATGTGATTCTTTGTTGAATATTCATTATGATAAGGTTTTGTATCTAGAGAGATATGGATTATGTAATTCAATTTTACTGGGATGCTATAGGGTAACCTAATTATAATCCAGGTTAGTCACAACCGGTTTCATACTATAACTAATAACCGTATAAATACGAACCTGGAAATGAGTAAGATAATGAGAAATCGGTATAAAAAAAGTTGTTTTAATTCTTTTTTTTTGTTTTTTGCAATTCCGGCAATTCCGCTTGCGGTCGGGGTTTAACGGCGGTCGGGTCTCCTTAAATATCCCATGGTTGTTCCATTTCGGTACAACAACCTGTATAATAATTTGAATACAAATTGATTACGCGAAGGAATACGACATCGATAGAGAAACCATCTTTTCCATCTTGTGTTCCGTGATAGTCATCCATAATAACCTCGTAAATAAGGCTGTTGTATACATGACTGTTATCGCGTTCCTTTTGATCATCATCAAGATACTCGGTCGTATGAGCGTAATTGAAGCATTCGAAAATAAATTCAGATTTGTGTTCCTTGATAAAGAAGCCATCAATATGTTCAACAGCATCGTCAATGTTATCGAAAACAAATAATTCTTTACCTTTACCTATATGAGTTTCGATTTCAAAACAAGGGACGTCATTCTTGTCGATTCCGAATTTTATTGTTTTATTCACCGAATTTATATCGATATAGTCACAGTGGGCAACAAAGTATTTGAATTCATCAATTATTTCACGAACCACATAGATATTTTCTTTCTGACCTTCGAAAGTAATTCTTTTATGGTTACCAGAGGAGGAGGTATCTTTCATAAGCTCAAAGATGTTATCAGCCATGGTGAATTTTGGTTTTGGTTTTGTGATTTTAATTGTTTGAAATCAATAAAGTGTTGGTTCAATAGTTGGTTTGTTTACTATATATTGGTTTGTAAAATGTAATTCAATTTTACGGTGACGCCCCTCAGGATATAAAAAAGTGGTTTTTTTGTTTTTTGCAATTCCGCTTGCAGTCGGGGTTTTAAAGGGGTCGGGTTATCGGGGTTAACGGGCTGTCCCCGTCCCTTTGGAATCGCCCGATTTGCAGGAGTCGCCTGATTTTACTCTACGGATTTCTTTTGTCTCATTGTCATATAATGCAAATATTTCGTCATTCTCAGTATCATATAGTATTCCATCAGACATTCCTATAAATGCTCTTGAAGATGAACACTCTTTCTCATCAAAGATAACCTTAGAGTTAGAGATATCCATTTTATTGGAATTTAAAATACGACTAGAAGCGGAAGTGCATTGGAGTTTGGAGTTGATTTACATATCGGTGTAAATTATTAAAGTATTTCAATTTTACGGAGACACCAGTCACCCCCTTAGGATAAAAAAAATGTTTTGTTTGTTTGTTTTTGTTTGTTTTTGTTTGTTTGTTTGTTTTTGTTTGTTTGTTTGTTTTTTTGGTTTTTTTGGTTATTGTACGGCCAGTCTAAGGATTCGCGTAGTTTCATGATAATAGATCCAGTATCTTTCTACGAGTGAATCTGTTTGTTCTTCTTTCGTACGTCTAGATCTTACGCGTTCAACTATAAATTTTCCGTTGTTAGAGAGACAAAGAGAATCTAAACGCTGAATATATTTATCAGCTTCGATTTTTTCAAGTTTATTACTAATAGTAACTCTGACTTTAGTGCCTTTACAATGTTTTGCACATAATAACTGTAGTAGCATTAACTTACTGTAGATATGCGTTGTATGTCCACGCATGTAAGATTCTGAATCAGAATGAGTACTAAGGTCACAAGGATCAGCACAAGGGTCAGCAGTAACAACAGTATCACTATCGCCGTCAAGGTCGGGAACGCCTGATTCAGTTGCGTTGCTGCCGCTAGCTGAATGTTTGTAAGGCGCACTAATGTGGTTTGGATGGAAAGCCTCAAATTTTGTTGTGGAAGGCATATTCTGTTTATTATGGTTATATTTTGTTAGTTGTTCAGCGTCATTAGTATAACCAGTAAAATAAAGCGTAGACGTAGTATTGAAATCTTTGATACCTTCGTTGACAACTCCATTATCAGGGGAACAAATTAATAACTGAATTTTGGTTCCTTTTTCACGCATTTTTTTATCATTCACGAGTGAACGATAAGGCATTGAATATATAAGAGATTGGTGCATTTCTGTTCGTAGATTTAACTTATTAGATTTCGCACTATTCAAATCGCCGAAATTGATAATTTCACCAATATTACCTTCCTTTGCACATTCTAGGAGTTTAAATATCTCATCACGTTGAACTGTATCACCAAAAGCATTGGGATTAGCATGCATAATTTCGATTATGTAATCAATAACTTGAAGTTTAAGTGAATTAGTAAGTTTTTTTGAACCATTTTTTCTATTCATAATACGAGCTGCTTCCTGGATCGGTTGATGCGCAGATGCATCAGACCTATCCGTAGAAACTGTAATCTTTAAAGGAACAGTTGAATAATATACTGTCACTGCCTCAGATTTTTTCTTTGAAATTATATTTTTAGCGTGAAGTGGAATATCATGATTGATATAACGCTGAATTTCAGTTTTTGACATTTGTTCACGACGTAATTGTTTGTGATAATCAACTTCAAAATTGTTCTCAGTAGGCTCATCTTCTTCGTCTTCGTCTTGACTTTTTACTTCGTTCATATGAATATAAATGTTCGTTCCAGATGGGTTAAATGGTCCATATCCACACATACGACCAATCAAAGATTGTAATGTAGTATCAGTCTTACAACCGCTATATTCAAATACGAAAGCTATGTGCTTTTTGGGAATAACCTGACCGATTCTTCCCATACCTTTCAAAATAATAAGGGTATCTTCTGTGGGAGCATTATTTAACGTCTTCCATCCATAGGGTAAATCTGCTTTGTTTTTCATATCGTACATAATCACCTTCCAACCTTGTACATGTGTATGATGGTCTGTTAATACATTACCTGAAAAACGCAATATAGCATATTGTGGTTTGTCAGCAATCTTGCTTTCACGGAGAATCTCATTGAATTTTTCTACTCCATTAACGTCCTTCATAATATTCCAAGAATTAGAAACATATTTATTTTTATGGTAATATTCAACTCCTCGGTACCCGGTTCCAGGTTTCATGCGTACAACTTCCTTTACAATTTCAAAACATTGGTCCTTGCAATCCACATATTCAGAGAATGGCGTTGCGCTTACTGTAAGTAAATAACATTTCTTATTTTTCCAAAGTTCGTTTGTAGCTTTGGTCCCGTCAACTGGAAGATTGTTATTTTGTCTAAACATTTTGTAAGGACGATTAATAGTATCCTGGGCATAATGAGCTTCATCCCATACTACTAATACGTCATTTTCAATATGTAATGCGTCAAGCTCACTGCTTTTTACGGCGACAATTTTTCCGGTAATATTTGTTTCCATTACGCTATCGAAATATGTAGTATATGTCTCAATAGACTCAACTAATTGTTGATGAAGTTCCTTATTAGCAACGCCAGAAATGATGTATACTTTTTTTACCAATTCCAAGTGTAACATTGCACAAGCTGTACATAGAAAAGTACCTGTCTTACCGCTTTGCATTTGAGCAAATAAGAGTACAAGATGTGTTTTTGAAAAGTTTCCAATAATTTGTTTACTGCTTTCAACCTGATTAGGGTGAAATATTTCGGAACGCATTTCGTTGAAAACATCAAGCGATGATGTATCTACGATTTCCTTTCTAGGAAATAATGACTCGAGTTCTTGGAGTTGTTCGACTTGTTCGTAGTCGTCGTCATGGTTTATCATGTCAACATCAGAACGTGTTTCGTTGAAAATATCAAGTGACACGACTTCGTAGTTCATGATTGATTATTGATTATTTGTTCGTGAATTCGTGAATCGGTGATACGACTTGAATTTCATTAATTGTTTGTTTATCTAATCTATTAAAAGTAAAAAGTATTTCAATTTTATTTGTACACTAACATTTTTCTACATCAATCTTCTCGTATAAAAAAAATGGTTTATTTATTTTTTTTTCTACATCTACTTCTACTTCTACTTCTACTCCTCAATCTCCTCAATCTCCTTTGTATCCTTGTTAAAGAATCCAACTGGCTCTTGAGTATCAACATCATAGAGGAATCCCTCTCCATCAATCAGGTACTCCTTACCCTCGATGGTTTTGATATAAACCTCCATCTCATCCTCCTCCTTAGCTTCATCCTCCTTAGCTACCTCCTCCTTAGCTACCTCCTCCTTAGCTGCTAACTTCTCAGCCTTCTCCTCCTTAGCTGCCTCCTTAGCTGCTAACTTCTCAGCCTTCTCAGCCTCCTTAGCTGCTAACTTCTCAGCCTTCTCAGCCTTAGCTGCCTCCTTAGCTGCTAACTTCTCAGCCTTAGCTGCCTCCTTAGCTGCCTCCTCATCCTCCTTAGCTGCATCCTCATCCTCCTTAGCTGCCTCCTCATCCTCCTTAGGAGACTTAGGAGCCTCTGCCGCTAAAGCTGCCCTAATCTCAGCTGCCTTAGCGGCGCGCTTCTCCTTAGCTGCCTGCTTCTTAGCAGCAAACTTGTCAGCCTTCTCCTGCTCAGTGTCCTCAAACTTAGGTGCCTTTACTGGGCGCTTAGCGGACTTCTTGGCCTTGGGGGTTGTTGCCTTGGGCGACGTCTCTGCAACGGACTCAGCGCCGTTTAATGCGCTAAGAAGGTCATCCTCAACCGTTTCAACGGCCTTGACTTTTGCAGGGCGTCCACGAGGCTTCTTTGAGGAACTGGCAACAGAATCCCCTGAGGAAGCAACAGAATCCCCCTTAGGGCGTCCGCGGGTTGACTCGCGCAAGACGAAATGCTCATCAGGGATAATGACATCGAATTTCTCGGCCTCATCCACAACAGCCCCCTCATCAAGGTTCAACTTCTTCATGACGTTGGCATAAGGAAGGGTTTGCTTCCCCTTAGGGTCGCGGTACTCCAAAAGTCCACATTGGTTTCGGTCTTGGATGTCGCCGTAAGTTGGCTTTCCAGAAGCATTTTTCTCGACCTGCTTAACGCATGTTTTGCAGTAAGATGTATCGCCTGCCTTGGCGTTAGTGCACTGGGTGTGCAGTCCGTGGTTCAAACGGATCGCAAAGCAGGAATCCTCATCAATATCCCCTACGAATGGGAGAGGAATAGATGGTTTTGTCTTCTTTGCCGCCTTCTTGGTGGTGGTCTTCTTCTTGTTGGAAGAACGGATAATAACGAGCTCGTTAAGTCCGGAAACTTGCTTTAACTCAGCGATATCCAAGGTGAAATGCTCGGAAATCTTCTGGAGCATATCAGTGCCCATCTCCATGCAGGCGGCGTGAAGTGCCTTCTCCATAGCAGCAGACAAGATAAGGGAAGTCATGATTGTTATTGCGAAAATTATATTTGTTGTTAAACTCAAAGTTTGCTTTTGCTTTAGCATATTTGTGTTAGTTCAATAGTTGGTTTGTTTGCAGTTATCTATTGGTGGAAAAGTATTTCAATTTTATTTTATTGTAGTTCATTTTTACGACTTTGACGGCGACACCCCTTAGGGTTAAAAAAAAGGTTTGTTTTTGTTTTGTTTTTGGGTTGTTTGTCTCTCTATAAAAATGATTTCAGTTCAAAACCGATATCTAAATCTAAAGGTCCATTTTTCGCACATAGTTGGTCGACTATTATACATTTTTCCATGGTCATTTGTGCTTCTTTTATCGTGTTCATTGCTTCTTCCACGGTCATCACTGCTTGTTCCATGGCATCTTCTGCTTCTTCACTAGTCAAATACCCTTCTTCCGAGTTCTTCACTGCTTCTTCCAGTCCCCTCACTGCTTCTTCCATGGTAATTCGTGCTTGTTCCATGGCCATGGTCATTCGTGCTTGTTCCATGGGCATTTGCGAGAGCCAGTAACTGCTTTTCTGTTTTAGGCTTAGGGACGAATCTGAAGATGAATCCGAATCTGAATCCGAGTAATTATTTCCTAGAAAGTAAATCGTAGATACATCATCGCTTGATGAAGACATTGTTCAATGGTCGTGGTATTTTTAAACTTTGCAGTTATCTATTGGTGGAAACGTATTTCAATTTTACGGGAGTCAACCCTTAGGATAAAAAAAAGGGGTGTTTTTTGTTTTGTTTTGTTTGTCTCTCTATAAAAATGATTTCAGTTCAAAACCGATATATAAATGTAAAGGTCCATTTTTCGCACATAGTTGCTCGACTATTATACATTGTTCCATGGTCCTTTGTGCTTGTTCCATGGTGATTTGTGCTTGTTGTTCAATGGTCATTTGTGCTTGTTCCATGGTCATTTGAAGGTTATTTTTAAACTCAAATTAGCTTTAGCATATTTGTGTTAGTTCAATAGTTGGTTTGTTTGCAGTTATCTACTGGTGGAAAAGTAATTCAATTTTATACCCATCAGATATCATTTTTTATACCTTACAGCCATTTCTGGTTTAACATATTAAAATCACCCATCAGAGAGATAAAGGATATCATTTTTTATACCTTACAGCCATTTCTGGTTTAACATATTAAAATCACCCATCAGAGAGATAAAGGATATCATTTTTCATACCTTACAGCTATTTCTGGTTTAACATATTAAAATCACCCATCAGAGAGATAAAGGATATCATTTTTTATACCTTACAGCCATTTCTGGTTTAACATATTAAAATCATCCATCAGAGAGATAAAGGATATCATTTTTCATACCTTACAACATATTAAAATCACCCATCAGAGAGATAAAGGATATCATTTTTCATACCTTACAGCTATTTCTGGTTTAACATATTAAAATCACCCATCAGAGAGATAAAGGATATCATTTTTCATACCTTACAGCTATTTCTGGTTTAACATATTAAAATCACCCATCAGAGAGATAAAGGATATCATTTTTCATACATTACAGCTATTTCTGGTTTAACATATTAAAATCACCCATCAGAGAGATAAAGGATATCATTTTTCATACATTACAGCTATTTCTGGTTTAACATATTAAAATTGAAATACTTTTTAACCAATAGATAATTGCAAACAAACCAACTATTGAAACCATAAGCAAACCAACCACTCAAATTATACCATTACCATAAGCAAAAACCACTCAATATGCAAACACGAAGTATGACTACCCCTACCGCCGTTAGTGAAGAGCCAGCTCCAGCCCCAGAGGTTGAACCACCACGGTTATCCACAGAAGAGCTGCGAGAAATACTAGAAGAACGTTATTCTTCTGCTTGTAGTGTAATCTATTCCCGTATAATCTATCCCCTTATCGAATCCGTTATCGAATCCGTTATACCTTACAGCGACGACGACTATTTGACCGAATTTACCGAATTTACGGCATATAATATATTTTGGGATTCACAAGTTAGAACTCAAGCGCATCAAGCATACGGGGATGCTATTTCAAGCTATATGAACAGCCCTTCATTATCATTACATGCGGAATGTGAAGCTCTTTTAGAGGCACATTATATTACTATGAGATATCGATTAACGGCTCATGGAATGTTAGAAGAAATGTGCGGAATTAGTCTAACATACTCAGACTCATGGGATGAATCAACTGCAAGAAACTATTATCCAGACCCTTGTGATGTGTATCATCCAGCAAACTATTCAGTTTAAAAAACACAAAACAAAAACAAAAACAAAAACAAAACAAAACAAAAACAAAAACAAAAACAAACCTTTTTTTATCCTAAAGGGGTTGACGGGGTGTCCCCGTATTTGCCGTAAAAATGAGTAGCTAATAAAAAAAATTGAAATACTTTTAATACAGTAAATATATGCAAACAAACCAACTATTGAACTACTACTATTATTGATTTCGAACGAACTCAACTGATAAACAATCTCTGACAAACCCCTGACAAATCTAACTAACATGGCTAACACATCCAACCCCAGCATCTGCATCCCTCGCGTCTTCCCCAACATCACATGGCAACGCGTCAAGACGGTGTTTGAGGATCTGGAATTCGGTGTTGTTGACCGCGTGGATATGGTCCACAAGACAAATGACGCTGGAGAGAAGTTCAAGCGCGTATTCGTTCATTTCAAGACCTGGAACAAGGGTAATGATATGGTCGACCAAGTCATTGAGAAGCTCCTTGCTGGAGACCAAGTTAAGGTCGTCTATGACGAGCCATGGTTCTGGAAGATTTCCATGAGCAAGGTTGAGCGCCCCAATTTCGAGAAGAAGGCAAAGGCACCACGTGTTGATTTTGACGCAAAGCCTAAGCCACATCCAAAGACAAAGGCAGCCAACACAAACAACACCATCCGAGATGAGTTGGCCCAGATGCGGGCACTTATTCAAGCACAAAAGGATGAGTTGGCCACTTTTAAGGAGCCCACCACGCCTACTTACACACCATTGTTTGTAGAAGACTAGGGGAATCCCCTGACTGAAACCCCGACAGCAAGCGGAATTGCAAAACAAAACAAAAACAAAACAAAACAAAAGAAACAACAAAAACAAAACAAAACACTTTTTTTTATCCTAAGGGGATTACCCTGTAATCTAGTGGGTTCAGCCCGAGCTCAAGAAGGATCATCACCCTTTAGAACTCACCGCGAGCGGAATTGCCGAAATTGGAAATGAGTGATATAACCAGAAATGAGTCATGTTTAACCCGAACGCATGAACCCCCCGACTAAGGCAAGCTAAGAAGGAGCAGGAATTGCGGAAATTGCAAATGAGTGTTGTTTAAAGTCTCATTCTTACGCGCTATCATTGTACCTACCCCTGTAGTCTAACGGTAAGGATGCACCGCTTTCACCGGTGAAGTCCGGGTTCGATTCCCGGCGGGGGTGACCTTTTTTATCTTTCAACACACAGATAATAGAGAGATTATAACTATTATTGTATACATAATATCTATTTCAACACACAAAATATAATATACAGATTCTCTCTTTCAAACACAAATAATATACAGATAATAGAGAGATTATAACTATTATTGTATACATAATATCTATTTCAACACACAAAATATAATATACAGATTCTCTCTTTCAAACACAAATAATATACAGATAATAGAGAGATTATAACTATTATTGTATACATAATATCTATTTCAACACACAAAATATAATATACAGATTCTCTCTTTCAAACACAAATAATATAGAGATTATAAATATTCTTTTATATATAATCTCTCTTCCAAACACAGATAATAGAGAGATTATAACTATCTATTTCAACACACAAAAAATAATATACAGATTCTCTCTTTCAAACACAAATAATATAGAGATTATAAATATTCTTTTATATATAATCTCTCTTCCAAACACAGATAATAGAGAGATTATAACTATCTATTTCAACACACAAAATATAATATACAGATTCTCTCTTTCAAACACAAATAATAGAGAGATTATAACTATTCTTTTATATATAATCTCTCTTCCAAACACAAATAATAGAGAGATTATAACTATTCTTTTATATATAATCTCTCTTCCAAACACAGATAATAGAGAGATTATAACTATCCTTTATCTTACAAACAACTATTTCAATTACGCTTCCGGTCGGGGGGCACAACCCTTTATTTTGCATCTATTCTGTCCAATACTATTCGACTCTTACCACGAGTTATCGCTACATAATGCACATTTGACCCTTCACTCACTTCTGACGAAAGCAATTCCGCTTGCAGTCGGTCTTTATTATCAAGAAGTTTTTAGCTTCGTAATTAAAAAATAATAATGTTGTAATTAACATTATAGGCGTTGTAATAAACCAATCTAAAATATTCACGTCTATAAAGGCTATTATAATATTAACTCAGTTATTTGCAGAACGTTTAAAATTCAATTTTTATATAATAAAAATATTATTATATAGAAATATGGCAAGAAAACAAACAAACAAAACCCCTAAAAAATATATCCCCAAATCTCTCTCTCAAAAAGATAAGAAAACAATTAAAAAGGAATTAGCAAAATCAAGAAAACAATATAAAAAAGATAAATATCATAAACGTAAAACAGTTAAATCATTTAAATCTAAGCCTTCATCGCATGTAGTTACCGCGAAAAAGTTATATGGATTGTCGTCTATAAAACCTTCTAAAAAGTTATCTAAAAAGACCGGATGTACGGTGAAAACATTAAAGAATATAATGTCTCGTGGAATGGGTGCGTATTATTCATCAGGATCACGGCCAAATCAAACTGCACAATCATGGGGTATAGCACGTCTAGCAAGTTCTGTAACGGGAGGTAACGCATCTAAGAGCGATTTCGATTTAATAGAGAAAGGGTGTTCAAAGGATAAACCAGCATATAAAAAGGCAAAAGGTAAATCAAACTAGTAATAAAACAATATAAATATAAACCATTATTTAATGTATAATATGGAAAAAGCACTGATCAATATGTTTAAGAATAATAATACGAATTATCTTTCCGAAATACATGGTTGTAAAGCTATGTATGCGGGCGTAACTGGTGATACAATTAGTGATCGGATACAAGAACATATTATAACTCAGGAATTCAAATGCGACGTCACTTGGCAATTTATGGAGGTATCGTCGATTGATGTCAAATACAACGAAGATGAGGGAGATAATAGAGATGTTTTTGGTATTCCTGATAAATATAAAAAATTGATATCAACAGTCGAGAACCATCTGATAAATGAGGCATTCCGTCTTTTTGGGAATAAATGTAAAAACAGTACAAAAAACGACGGTACTGTAATGCAAACCGGTGGGAGAGGCATAAATGATATCAACAATGGTGATGTTTTCTTTGTATATATTTTTTATAAAATGTAGGATTAAACTAGTAATAAAACAATATAAATATATATTCATTATGTTATCAATAATGAATATAACATACGACTTTGCGTTGGACGATTTTCAAAAGACAGCTATTAAAGCTATTAACGATAATAATCATATTCTAGTAACGGCTCATACTGGTAGTGGTAAGACTCTTCCTGCCGAATACGCAATTCAAAAATATTGTTCGCAAGGTAAAAAAGTGGTATATACAGGCCCAGTTAAGTCCCTTTCCAACCAGAAATTCCACGACTTTTCCAGGAAATTTCCAGGAATATCATTCGGCATTATGACAGGTGATATAAAGTTTAATCCGGAGGCTGATTGCATCATAATGACAACTGAGATATTGAGAAATTCGCTATATACTTCGAGTAAAACAGATACAAAATCTCTCTCTTTTAATTTGAATATGGAGGACGTTGCGTGTGTAATTTTCGATGAAGTTCATTACATTAATGATGAAGATAGAGGTAAGGTTTGGGAAGAATGTATTATGAAAATGCCAGACCATGTTCAAATGTTAATGTTATCAGCAACTATTGATAAAGAAAAAGAGTTCGCTGAATGGATTCAAAATTTAAAACAAAAAGACGTTATTATTGCGAGCACAAATACGAGGGTAATTCCACTCAAGCATTATATGTATTACATTACCAATAGTGGATTTAATAAATATATATCTTCCCATCCATCTAAATATAATACTGAACTACTTCAGATAAATAGAGAGATTAATAATGCATTTATTGACTTGAAAGACGATAACGATACTCATTATAATGACGTATATAAACTGGATAAATACGTGAATAAAAACCGCCTGAAAGTAGATAAGAAACACGTGATTAATACAGTTGTTAAAAAATTATTTGATAATAAAATGTTGCCTGCTATTTGCTTTGTTTTCTCTCGAAAAAACGTCGAATATTATGCATCATTTATTGAATTCAGTTTATTCGACCCTGAATCGGAGTCGGAGAAACCACATATTATTGAGAATGAATGTAGAAAAATATTGATGAAGTTTGCTAACTATAAAGAATACATTAATTTACCTGAATATCATAATATAATTACTCTATTACAAAAAGGAATCGCGATCCATCATTCTGGTATTCTTCCTGTTTTAAGAGAGATGATAGAAATCCTATTTTCAATGGGTTATGTTAAGTTGTTATTTGCTACCGAAACATTCTCAGTTGGAATTAACATGCCTACCAAGACTGTTCTTTTTACGAATCTCTCAAAATTCTCAAATAATGGTTTTAGAAATTTGTATTCACACGAATATACACAGATGGCTGGTCGTGCTGGGCGTCGCGGATTGGACAGCGTTGGTCATGTTATACATTTAAATAATATGTTTGAATTACCCGAAAAATTTGAATACAATAGAATTCTCTCCGGTAAACCACAGGCATTAGTATCAAAATTTAATACACATCCATCTATTGTTTTAAAGATGTTTGAAGATGATACTAAGGATAAGATATCATATTTAGAAACAAGTATGAATTATTTACAAATAAAAAAACAAATAGATGCATTATTAGTTTTGGATAGAGAGATTGAAAATAACGTCAAAAGTATTTCAAATACGTTTAAACGACATTCAGTTAATACAGAGGATATATCAAACTATTATAATAAATCATCTACATTACACCTTATCAAACCGAAGAAAAGAAAGGTTATTGAGAGAGAATTATCACAAATTAAATCGCGGTCATGTAAAAACTTTGATGAATACGTGCAATTATATTCTAAACAGCTTGAATATAATGACAATATAGTTGAAAATATAAATCATATAGATAAATTGACAAACGCAGTAGGCTATGATTTAGAATGTATGGTATCTATCTTGGAAAAAAACGATTTTATTAAAGATAATACATTAACAAATAAAGGTATTATCGCGTCAAATATGAATGAAACAAATGGATTAATTATGTCGGAAATAATAAGTTCTGGTCAGCTTGATGATATTGATATAAACGACTTCATTATGTATATCTCTCTATTTACTAAAATAAGAATCAGTTCAGATATAGAAATAAAGGAGGATTATATATTTAATATTGGAGAATTAACAGCCATTACAAAGGATAAAGCAACATATTATTATGATTTGTTATTGAAAAATAACTTTTACGTGAATGAAGAAGAATACGTTTTATGTAATAATATAATGGATTTAGTTTATGAATGGAGTATATCATCAAATGAACAACAGGCTAAAAACGTGATATTAAAATGTAAAGATCGCGGGATTTTCGTGGGTGAATTTGTTAAATCACTACTTAAAATAGTTAACGTCGCTAATGAAATAAACAACGTTTCAAAGCAAATAAAAAATATTAAATTAGAATATATTACTAGTCAAGTTGAAGAAAAGTTGTTGAAGTTTATTGCTACAAATCAATCACTTTATATTTAACGCCGCGGGGGAATACGAAGTACTTTTTTTATAGATTACCATATCCAATGAGTCAAGTGATCTCATTATTCCCTTTGGTGTAAGCACGAAATATTCAATTATGTCCAAATCGTTGTTATATATAGATATTGAATTATTTATAAGGGTGTTTTTTGTATATTTAATCGAGTCATCTATATACTGTGTATTAAATTTTATATTTGTTTTTTCTTTTGGTGAAATACAATTTCCCATTATAACATTTGTTTAGGTTTTTTAGTGAATTATTTTGATACAATTAGGATTTCAATTTTCCCGTAAATATTTAAAATAGAATCTTTATATGATACCTTAGGGACTTCAAATAACATAGTGTCGAGAGATATTACTTTACATAATACATTCTCTCTATATTTCTCTTTTTTTGTGTGATAGTCAGTCTTGTTATAGTTATTAGCGTATCCATATGGGTCTGGTCCTTTATTATCAAGAAGTGATTGAATATATACTAACTCTCTCTTAATCATTTGAATAGCTTCATCGAAAGAATTAAACGTTATCAAATTATTACAATTAGATTCTAACTCATCAATTTCTTCATCTTCTTCACTACAGCACGAATATTCACCAGTATTTCTAACATAGAAACACGGTATTCAATTAGAATCAATACCAAATATAGTGTCAGTTCGAAGGAATGCTTCTCCGCATGTCTTTTCGTTGTAGTCATAAAAATCAGTTACTTCTGAATAGCCGATTACATTCGCGACCGATGGTTTACCAGGCTCCGGATCGAAGAATGAATTATAGCCAATCATCTCAATTTGGTCATCTAAAGATGGAAATAGTAATGTAGTCATGGTTGTTTGTATTGTTATATGATATTAATAGAGAGATTAAGTAGTTCAATTTTTATAGGTTCTTGGCATGTTGCGCTACTATCTTAAGTTTTCGTTGATAATCAGCGGCTTGGGTAAATTTTTTTTCTTTTGTAATTTCATTATAAGCGTTGGTAAATTTAAGTATCACGTCGGGCATTTTATCGGGCATTTTTTATACTATATATAGAGATTATTATTTTTATCCATATATATATATATTTAACACGCGAAGAATTAAGCTATAAATTCCATTTTAATCTTTCCATGATATTGGTATTCTTTAAGTTCGAAATCATTAATATTATATTCCTCAATAACATCTCTCTTATTTACAATACTAAATGATGGAAACGAATATGGTTCTCTTAATAACTGTTCTCCGAGTGCATTAACGTGTTGTTCATAAATATGACAGTCTCCTAAGCTATATACTAATTCCCCCGTTTTTAACCCACAATGTGCTGCTATGATGTGTGTTAAAAAACTATAACTTGCAATATTAAATGGTACTCCTAGTCCTACATCACCGCTTCGTTGGTATAAATGACAGCTTAATTCGTCTTTAGAATTCACATAGAATTGGAATAATACATGACATGGTGGAAGAGCCATTTGGTCGATTGCACACGGATTCCAAGCTGATACAATGAGACGTCGCGAATATTTATTTTCACCTGGCATAGAGCCGTCATTTTTTAATGCGTCAATAATATTTTGAAGTTGATCAACGCCATTTTTTTGATTATTATCATGTGATTCATATGTTCCATTAAAATTTCTCCACTGGAAACCATATATAGGTCCTAAATCATCAATTTCATTATTTTGTAATCCTCTAGAGTCTAAAAACTCACGGGTTGCATTTCCATCCCAAATATGAACGTTTTGTGATTTGAGGATGGTGTTATTAGTCTCTCCTCGAATAAACCAAATTAATTCTTTAAGACACGTCTTCCAAGCTACTCTTTTAGTAGTTAGAATAGGTATTTTTCCATCTCTCAGATTAAAACGCATTTGTTCTCCGAAGACAGAGTATGTTATACCGTTACGTCCTGTTCTCTTGTCTCCAGTTGAATTAATTCTTTTAATAAGATTCAAGTATTGTTGTTCTTCATTATCCATAGTTTATAGAGAGAATATAGTGATTTATTTAACTAAAAATCCATATAATAATTATTTTATTTCTATTGTTAATTCATATGGATAGTATTGACGAAATAACCTCATCTGTGAGAAAGAACGGTTTTATAGATCATATGTTTACATTTAATACATCATCAAAAGGTGAATTAATGAATATAATACAATATGCTATTTTAGCTATTATTCCTATTGTTTTGATGAATAAATTAACACAAGCATATATTCCTGAGAGTGATATGGATAAAGGTTCTATTGAAATAGTAATTGAAGTATTCTTACAAGTTGCTGTATTATTTGTTGGTATTTATTTTATTAATAGATTAATTACATATATCCCGACATTTAGTGAGGTTGCTTATTCAGATTTGAATATGTTGAATATTGTTCTTGGATTCATGACTATTGTTTTATCGCTTCAAACAAAATTAGGAACTAAAGTTGAAATACTTAGCGACCGTGTATTAGATTATTTAGGATTTTCTCCATATGAGATACATGATAATTCAAACAATAAACGCCGACCAACAAGCGTATCAGTATCCCAACCGATTGTAAATACCGGACATAACCAGCCCAGTCGTGCGGACACTTTAGGTAATTCGGCGACAAGTATGATTGATAATTTACCTAATCAAGGGTCTCAACAAATGCAATCGCAGCCTCAGCAACAACCTCAACAGCAAATTGGTGGTGGAGGAACAAATTTCGATGATATGTATCAAGAACCAATGGCGGCTAATGAGTCGTTGGGTGGATTCGCGAACTTTTAAGTGTTAACGACCCCTTCTTTTATATTAAGTTGTTTCAATAAATTTAATATATGTTTTTGCACTTGTTCTCCGTAAATATCGACTATTTTTCGCGTGACAATATTAGCGTGTTCTTGTTTTATTTCATTATCTAACCAGTCACCATTCATAATTTTCCACTGTTTTAATACATCGCATTGTTGGTCTGTTATTTTACGCAAAGTATCGATAATTTTCTCATTTTCGTTATCTTTTTCCCAGTTATCTTCATCTTTAATATAGAAGTTTCCTCGTTTGATATCGCTACAATGAATAGGTCTTAATGTTTTATCCATTTCTCTTAGTCCCTTAACAAATGTATTTTCGAAGCTCTTAACAATTCCATGGTCTTTCATATAAATCAAATCATCGAAGGTAATCTTTATTTGATTAACATAGTCACTAAGATTCATCGCTCCTTTACATTCTGTATTCAAGTAATTTTTAACACTGAATGACGTATTATTTTGTTGATGTTTAATATTTGAATTATTAATGATTTTAGGTTGTTCAATTGCCTTAGTCACCAATTCTTTATAATCATTTAGTACAGTCATAAGAAGCTCTTTCATGGTTTGATTACACTCTATATTTACGCTATCAGTGTTGACAATTTCTTTAAGTTCATTTGTGATATTAATATCTATTTCATCATTATGGACATTTTCATTTTTGAGTGGACATTTTTTATAAAACGGACATTTCTTGATGTGACTGTTATATCGGCTAATATACTTATATGACTTACCACATCCGCACACCACACTTTTAAAACTAGGGTGCTTTTTATGTTTGGTCTCATTATGTCGTTGAAAATTATATATTCGTGATGTTGTATAGTCACATAATTCACACGTAAAAATGCCACCCAATTCCGCGTGTTTTTTGTGCTCACCAATCCGCGAATTGTGTTTATCAGTGTCTATATGTCTTTTAAAATCTTGAGAACGTGACGTGGTGAAGTCACAATTTAAACAGGTGTAAAACCTTGCTCGTTTGTTGATGTGGTATGAGCACATTTCGTATAATCTGCTCATTTTGCAGTTTGTGGTCTCAAAATGTAAATATACATCGTCCATATCATTACCTATATGCGTCATACAGTTTAAACAGGTGTAATCGTTTTTAATCTGCTCACTTTCAAAAATGTCCATGTTTATATGATATTGATATTTTAATTTTAATATCTTTTTTTTGATTTTATGCTTTAAAAATATTCTATTGCTAAATATAAATTGAGAGCATCCAGTCACAAATCACAAGTTTTCATGTTTTTTCTGGGTTTGTGTTTCACTTTTGGAAAAAGCACATTTAAATGTCCAAAATGGGAAAATCCAAATAAGTCTCTGAAAATACGTGTTTTCTTGAAATTACATATCTAACCTACCTTATTTTACCTTTTCTATATATTATATTATTAAATTGAATAAAAACATAGTATAGTATAACTATATAAACAACATGTCAAACGCCGATATTGATTGCCTACTTAAATCGATAGATAAGGATGAAAACTCATATTTAATAGACCAAACACGGTCATCAATAATGAAAATTAAAAATGATATGCTGCAAAAATTACAAGTTAAAAGAGAGACGTTGAAGGATTTACACAAGAAATTACAGCAATATAGATATGTTGATGATCTCTCTACTATTAAATATGGAGGATATATTAGATGGATTAATTTGACTACGCCTGATAATATAAAGTTAACTACAGGCGGAACAGTTATGGATGTCAAGATATACCAGAAGGGATGTAATATATTATGCAGGAATAATATGAAAAAAATGTTTGAAATCAAATTTGATGAATGTATGATTTTTCAGAAACTAACAGACCAAGAGGAGGTATTATTAGATGTATTAACGTATTTGGAAAAATAAATATATTAAATATATATGATACCTTGTTATATTATATATATCATTTACGACGATTATTCAAAAAAAACTGAATATAGCGCGTATTATAATGGAAATATACTTCATTATGAAATACTATTCGGTATTGACCCTTATACAGAATGTTATTATTATTTTATTAAGAACGGATTAGTCAATTTAAATACTAATATGAAGTCTGTATTAAAAACGTATTTTTATATAAAAACGTCATATAATCTTTTTTATACAGAGTTAATTAACCACGTATTTAGACACAAATGCGTAATAATATAGACTTAAATGTATTACCACAATCATTAAGACATTTGACATTTGGATTATATTTTATAGGGATAATAGAAGAAAATGTATTACCAGAATCATTAACACATTTGACATTTGGTAATAGTTCATATAAGGGAATAACTTTTGGTAATAGTTTATATAAGGGAATAAATAGATTACCAAAATCATTGATATAATTAAAATGTATTCGATAATGAACGAATTTAGGAAAAGAAGTGATAAAATGATGATGTAATTTTTTATACATATTTAATTAACCACATAATTAGATACAAATATATAATATAAACACTTAAATATACAAATGTATTACTTATATATATTTAATTATGGGAAAAATCATATTGAAATGTGTAACAGAAAAACGAAAACTACGGATTAAATTTCATTGTTATATTAATGATGAAGGTAAAGAATACCGAAATGTTTATAATAACAAATATAATTGCAGATTTCCGAAAGATATTAGACGGGAAAACCGATATTTTGAAATAGATGAATCTGACCTTAAAACGATGGTTAATGGTACGCCTTTTTATACTGTCAAAAAAACTAATATTAAAATTCTGGATGATTATGATATTAACAACGACGATACATATGATATTAAAAATGAGATTGAAAATATGAAGATATATTCTGTAGAAGAATGTGTTATTTGTCTATGTGAAACACCATCATCAATCTTTATACCGTGTGGTCATCAGGTGTGTTGTAAAGATTGCACTGAAATGTTGTATAAGAAAGGAAATAATAAATGCCCTATCTGTAGAGGAAATATTTGTAATACATATCAAGAGGCTTAAAGAGGTTATTTCTTGGTTAGAAAACTATTAGTTCCTTTTTTTGGGTGAAGTTTATAGCCGTTTTTACATGTAAATCTGTGGAAATTAATCCCTTTTTTTTTGAATATAGAGTCATTACAAACGGCAATAGCTTGTGGTTCTTTAAGCCTTCTTCGTGGATTCTTCTGGACTGATTTCACACAGCGACACATTTTCTTCGCTAAAATCTTATGAAGTAGTTTCTGTGTTTTTTTCGAAGAATACTTTTTCTTTCGCGTTTTATTTGTGTCATATTGAAGGTGTTTTCCATAGAATTTAAGTAATTTTGTATAATCCTTTTTAGTTAATTGTCTAACCATTTATATTAACGATATAATTTAATTATTATATCATTAATAAATATACATGAAACATATTGTTTTATTTGATTTGGATGAAACTATTGGTTATTTCCAAAATATAAGTGCGTTATTTAACCAAGAAATAAGTATAAATCCATTAGCTAGTAAGACGATGATTATACATAATTTGTTAAGAACATCACCTGATGCATTTAGACCAGGTATTTTCGAGTTATTTAATATTATACTGCGGGGTAAAAAATCAAATCCTAATATAATAGTGGCTCTCTTTACGAACAATCAGGGCCCGAAATATTGGTATAACGCTATTATTTCGTATATAAATAGCATGTATACTTATAAATTATTTGACCAAGTTATTGGTCCATATAAAATAAATGGTGTTAGGGTTGAACCGCAACGTAAGTCTCATAATAAGAGTATAAAAGATATATCTAAAATATTAGGAACAAACACAACAAGTGATAAATATATATTCTTTGATGACCAGTATCATAGCAAGATGTCTCATAAAAATGTTGAATATGTTCATATTGCGCAATATATTCCAGGTATAAAAAGCGTCGATGAGTTCAAAGCTGATGCGAAAGAAATGATAAAAAAACTCTCTTTTTTTCTGAATAAGAGTATAAAAATAAAACGAGTGAAAGGTGGTTCTCGTAGAAAAAAGATAAATAAAAATAAGAAAACCCGAAAGCGTAAAAATAAATGCAATTAGTATATATTAAAAAGAATTTGAGGGAATAATAACTTCTTTAACGTTGGAATAAGTATTTAAAATTCTTTGTTGAAATGCATTTAAAGACGTGGTTGTAATAATGATTAATCCAGCAGTAAATGCAATATCTTTATGTATAGATTTATACGGCATAGAATAGAAGGGGTTAAATACATAAAGAAGCACTATGCCAACAAATACCTTCATATAATAGTTAAAATCTTCAAGATAAGTTGGTGCTCCTGACCATAACCCTAGGTAAATTAAGACATATAAAACATATATGCTATATTGCAAAGATTTAAATAAATATTCAGTCCAAATCGTCATTTATATATATTATTATTTATTATTTATTAAAATACTTTTATTTAGAATTAACTTTTTTATAAATATCTAATGTTCGTGCGCTAGAATCGGTAGCATCAACAAAACGCGGCATCCAAAAGTGTGGAATACATTCTGTATTTAAATATTTAACTGTATGAAATTCTTTTTCATAAATCTCTCTATAATAGAGCTGTTCAGCTGTATCTGGTCTACAATATTTGTATTTAATTCGTTCACATAACAAAACTTTATCAGAGATATCGTTTTTAACACGAGATTGAATAATTTGATACCAAGATTTATCTTTGGAGCTTATGCCGTCGCTAAAAGCCTCTTTTGTTCTCCACAATACTTCGTCTGGTAGTAATCCCATATTTGAAAAAGCGCTTCTAAGAA